>Ga0228666_1000777_pt1 | contig 15851 bp, 3 predicted proteins | sample 80DmetaG_FD_182702 | JGI IMG/M metagenome (GOLD analysis project Ga0228666, IMG submission 182702) | Seawater microbial communities from Monterey Bay, California, United States - 80D | ecosystem: Environmental > Aquatic > Marine > Coastal | place: USA: California | collected 2016-10-11 | reverse complement strand
AATGCCGCAAGTAGAAGTAAATAAAGGACACGCTACACAACATACTACCGGAACAAGATCAACATCAGATTCTTTAACAGATATTAAAAAGAATAAAACTATAGACTTAACAAATGCTGGTTATAATAGTAATGCACAGCCATATTTTAATGGTACAAGTAATTACATAAATATTACTAACTACACTCATCATCAAAGCACAGCAGGAACTATTGAAGCCGTAGTAAAATTAGACACTATATCAGGTAATAGGTATATATTTGGAGCAGGCGGCACAGGTACTTATGGTGCCACAAGAGCATTAAGAGTCAACAGTGGATATTGGGGTATAGTGACATATGGTTCAGGAACTGAAGACTGGGGTGCTGGAGTCGCAGCATCAACGACAGATTGGCAACATGTTGCTTTCGGATGGAGCGGTACTACTGTATATTTTTATATTAACGGAGTAAGAACCAGCACTACCAAAACAGGATTAGTAAAACCATTAGGTACTATATTACGGGTAGGTATGCCACCATGGAGTGTAAGTTCTGCTTCACATGGAGAAATTCCTATAATTAGACACTATTCAACTGTACTAACAGAAGCAGAAATGAAATTAAATTTCGAACAAATTAGACAAAGATTCGGAATTTAATATAGTTATCGGGCATATTTATAGTAGAACTACCTTTTGGACAGTGAAAAAAGGATACAATTATGGCCAACGAATTTATTATCAGGAAGGGATATAAGTCCCTATACTCCTCAGAAATTACAGGATCTTTAGATGTTTCAGTTTCAGTACACGCAACAGATGTATTTGTAAGCGGACATGGATCAGTTAGTGCTTCATTAAGCAGCATAGTAGCAAACGATTTAGACGGTTCAGGAACCGCAAATTACATCTCAAAATTTTCCGATACAGATACATTAACTGACAGTTCCATTAGTGATGATGGTTCTACTATTAATCTTTTTGCTAATACAACTGGAAATACAGGAGTAGTTAATATATACGGTGAAGGAGGAGTACCTCCTACATTACAAGTTTCATCCAGAACTAACAGAGCAAAACTAAAGATAGCAGATAATGATACCGCTATTAATATAATAGCAGAAGGAAGTATAGGTTCATTTGGATTTGGAAGTACCTCTTCTGCAACCAATAACATATCTATTCTATCTACAGGTAGAGTTGGTATAGGAGTTATAGCTTCAACTAACGCTATGTTAGATGTTAGAGGCCCTGACACAGATAATGCAGTATTAGGTAGATTCTGGTCTAACACAGGAGCTAGAGGTTCGTTTATAATAAGAAACGGAAGTGGAGTAAATCCAACTACTTTTATAGGAACAGCAGGTGGTTCTGAACAATTATCTATTGGAACAAACAATACTGAAGCAATAAGGATAGATGCTTCGCAAAAGGTAGGGATAGGAATAACTAACCCACTTCACCCACTCCATGTCGTAGGTACTATATCAGGATCAGACACATACATAAACGGCTGGAACTCAGTATCAGGTTCACTATACAATATAACAACTACACATACTGATTTTTCTGCTTCGGTATCTACAAGATTTGAAGGATTAACCACAGATTATACCGAATTAGATAACATACCTGATAATATAATTTCATCATCTGCACAAGTAAATCATGATCAAACAACTAACTTTGTAGCAGGAGAACATTTCTTACAGTCAGCTATTACAACTGTGGGAACAGTTACAGCAGGTAACATCAATGCAATCTTACCAGCAAACACAGTATCCAGTTCTGCTCAAATAGCTTCCGATATATCAGGTTCTATTACTAGTTTCTCTGGATCAATAGCAGGAAGAGTTGAAACTAATGAAAGTAGTATTGCATCACTTAATGGTGCTACCGGTTCGTATTTACTTAATACGACAGATACATTAACAGGTAATTTAACTGTAACAGGTACATTGACAGCACAGGAATTCCATACGGAATTTGTTAGTGCTTCTATATTATTCGATAGTGGTTCAACTAAATTTGGAGACTCATCAGACGATGTACACAGTTTTACAGGAAGTTTACAAATTTCCGGTTCAGGTATTACAGTTAAAGATCCAGGCACACCCGTTATTAACTTAATAGATGAAACAAATGACCTTAGTCTAAAATTTAGATCAGCTAATAATTACGGTTATATAGATTTAGATGCAGGAAATTCAGTAGGTAGTAGTAGATTACTCCTTAGAACAGATGGATATCCTTTCTTATACGGTAATCAAAATCATGATGTTTATATTCCTAGCGGAAGTCTAATAATTGGTACAGAAACTTTAACAGGTAAATTTAATAGTTATATATCAGCTACAAGACAATTAACACATAACGGTAACGGAGGAGATCTAAGTATTATTAGTGATAACAACTCCGCACCAGTACTTTTCGTTAAAGGAACAGGAACAGCAGATTTAGTTAACATTTATGATAATACAACAGAAGTATTTACTATCTTAGATGGAGGTAATGTTGGTATAGGAACAACTAACCCTGCTTCTCCTTTGCATTTATCTATGACTGACGGAGATATAAGGATGCAGTCTGAAACAAGTAGAAACCACATACTTTCAAGAAACTCAGACGATAGCTCTTGGAGAAATTTAGCAATATCTGCCATTAGTGGGCAAAAACAATTAGTTCTAAATACAGATGGTAACGTCGGGATTGGAACGACTAGTCCTGGTAGTAAGCTTACTGTTGATGGCGATGCTAGATTGTCTAATGGAGGAAAATTATACCTATGGAATGACCACAATGCAAATTACTTAGACTATAGAACCTGGACCGCCTCTTCATCAGCAGGGATGACTATTAGTAATACCGCAGCAAACGGGGACATATTGCTAATACCCAACGGCAACGTCGGGATCGGAACAACTAATCCTCAGTCAAAATTACATATAAAAACAGGTAGCGGAGGAACATACAGTCCAAATGTAAATCACGATGACTTAACAATAGAAGGTTCTGGTAATATTGGGTTACAATTATTTAGTCCTGCAACCTCTTATCAGTATATAGCTTTTGGAGATCCCGGTTCTGTAAACGCAGGATATTTAAGATATTATCATGGAACTAATAAATTGGTTTTCAGAACTAATGGTAGTGATAATATGGTTATTGATGACAACGGCAACGTTGGTATCGGTACGACTAGTCCTGGTAGCAGGCTTACAGTGTCTGGTACAGATAACGCTACATCAGAAATTACTCTTATAAACACTAATCCATCCACAGATAACGATTGGTCTATTACACCTTTTTATAATGACCAAACTTTAAGGTTCAGAACTAATAGCGCTGCTACTACAGTTATGACGTTAAAAGATAACGGTAACGTAGGGATTGGAACAACTAGTCCTAGTGCTAAATTAGAGGTTAATGGAGTTGCAGTAGTAAGAGGTGGATCTTTTAGCACCCCTAATGATACAAGAACAGATGTTGGACTTGTAATAGCTGAAGAAGATTTTATTTATACTCTTGATGGAAGCTCTGATTATTTAAGACGATTGATCGGGAAAGCCAGTGATATTATTCAAATTGGAGAACCTGGAACTTCTCTCATAGACGGTATAAATTTAAAGCCTGGAACTACAGGAGGTTATGTTCAAATATTTAACAATGCATCTGTCGCTGCTAAATTTGTAGACGGTAAACTCGGTATTGGAACTACTTCTCCTACTATTAAATTTGAAGTAGTAGGTGATGGGACTGGAAATAGTGGTATAGGATTCAAGCAATCTGGCGCTCAAGAACATAGATTATACGCTGCTAACCAAGTACAACATAACGCAATAGGATCTTCTGCTCCAATATGGAAATGGGGACAAAGCGATGCTACAGGTTCTATAGCATCTCAAAAAATGCTATTGAACAATAGCGGATTAACAGTAACAGGAGATATAGATAGTGACGATATTACAATAGATGGTTGGGGATCAGTATCTAGTTCATTAGCATCAATAGCTACTGCTGGAGGAGTAAATGGATCTGGAACTACTAATGATCTAGTAATGTGGTCAGGAGCAAATTCTATATCAGATGCTCCAATAGCAATTAGCGGTAATAACGCAACTTTTTCGGGGGATGTTCTTTTATCAGCAGCGGGAACTACGGGGGAAATAATACGAACAACTGATAATACAGAACCATATTTTGCATTACAAAGAAACAGTGGTGCTAACGGTGTTGGGGTTTTAAGATTATTAGACGGTGGTGATTTAGCATTTGATACAGGTGCAACTGGAGCAGGTCAAACAACAAGGTTAACTATTGATGGGGCAACAGGCAACGCAACTTTTGCAGGATCTATCACTACTAATTTAAGTTCTGAAGGAACATATTTTACAGGAGGTTCTGGTGGTATAAGGCAATTATCAATTACAAGCGGTACAAACACTTCTGCTCACGCTCTTCATACTTTTAACATAGCGTCTACAAATGGTAAATATGAACTTAATGTTAATGGAACTACAGAATTTTCATTAGATAGTTCTAATGCAACTTTTACAGGTAATATCTCAGCATCTAATCTTAGCGGAACAAACACAGGCGATCAAGATTTAAGTGGATATGCTCAAGGAGATTTGAGCGATTACTTACCACTTACAGCAGGGTCAACAAAACCTTTGACAGGTGATTTATATATTGAAGAAGATTCTTTGTACCTATTAAATGCTAGTAGTAACTATTGGAGAGTTCAAAATAATTCTTCTGGAAAACTTGTTTTTAAACAAGGAACAACTCAAAGAGGTATATGGTCAAGCGGAGAGTTGCAGTTAGCAAATAATTTAATTGTAGACGGTAACGTAGGGATCGGAACGACTAGTCCTAATGTGCCTTTAGAAATTCACGGTGCAGATATAGCAACAACCTCAACAACAACATCTACATCAGTATTAAGGTTAGTTAGAGATGTGGTTGACTCATCATTCCCAAATAGAAAAAACAGTGCGGTAGATTTTATGCTATCTAGGCAGCAAACTGTAAACAACAATCTTCCTTATACTAGACTTGACATAAGATTAGCAGGAACAACTGATTCATCAACTCCGAGTTTAGATGTAATGAGTTTATTGCATAATGGCAACGTAGGTGTTGGAACGACTAGTCCTGGCGAGAAGTTAGTGGTAGATGGTAAAATTAGGTCTTTAGGTGGCACTTCTTCAGCAGACTTTTACTCTACGGGTAATGACGCGTTAATAGTTAATAATGGGACACAGAATCTAAAATTTTGGAATAATGGTTCTGAAAGAATGCGTATCAAAGGAGACGGTAAAGTCGGGATCGGAACGACTAGTCCTACAGATAAGCTTCACGTAGAAGGTGGGATTGTAATACAAAACGGTAACAATTTACAATGGGGAGGTTTATATTCTGCAGCAGCTCCAACAATATATGCATCAACAAATTACCTTGCTTTTGTACCTACGGGAAATACAGGTGCAGCTGCAAGAGGAATGCGTTTAACTGCTACTGGTCTTGGTATTGGAACTTCTGTTCCTAGCCAAAAATTAGAAGTTAGCGGTACTATAAAATCTACCAGTACAGGAGCAGCACATTTAATCTTAAATGGTGATTCTAACAATACAGGAGATGTTGGAGAAGTTGACAGTATAATAGATTTTCTTGGTGATGGAGACCCCGGTATATATGGATATAGAATAAACACAGAAAACTACAGTGGACAAACTGCACTTCATTTTCAAGAATACTTAAACGGTAGTTACACATCAAGATTATATATAAACAAAGATGGTAACGTAGGTATAGGAACAACTAGTCCTACAGCTGCTAAATTAGTTGTAGATTCTTCTACAGCGCCTCAAATATTAGTTAAAAATACAGCAGGTGGTAATGCTAAAATATTATTTGAAGATAATAGTGGGCTTACTCAGAATGCTAGTATAACATTTGATCAATCAGCCCAAAACACACTTACAATAGCAACTGGATACCAAAGCTCAACTGATTTAAATAGAATTAATATAGCGCCTGCTGGTGATGTAGGTTTAACTGTTAGAGGTGGAACTGGTTCTAGTAGTGGTAACGTAGGTATAGGAACGACTAGTCCTAGTGCTGAGCTTGAAGTAAATGTTGGTCTAAATTCTTTAAAAATTAGCGGTAGAGATACTTATATAGATTCATCAATAGATAGTACTAACGCAAATATTTATGTTACTCAAGATGGTGTAGGGGACTTTAGTCAATTAGCTGGAAGTTTAGTATTGCAAGCAAGAACTCATGGCACTGTTTATAGAGATATTATTTTTGCTGGTGGTATAACTAATGGAGACGCTTTAATGACTATTCTAGGAGAAGGTAGGGTAGGTATAGGAACGACTAGTCCAACGTCAAAAATACACGTTATAGGTCAAGACGCTACTTTTTACTCAGGTACATCGAATCAATCTTTACAAGTAGGTAGAAATGCTCAAGAAAGACTTGAAACTTTTGTTAATGATACCGACATAAAGCTAACTGCTTACCAAGATAGCGATAGCAATGGAGGGCACGGTTTTATAATAGATAGATCATTTGCTGGATCTGGTGCAAACTATTTTGATATTAGAAAAGACGGCACCGCTCAAATGCGTATTAATAAAGACGGTAACGTCGGGATTGGGACAACCGTTCCTGATGCTAGGCTACATGTTGATTCTGTAACTGCTTTTTCATTAACTGATGGTTCAGCTGACACATTACTGCTAACCAACGATAGTACAACCTCAACGATAGGAGCAATTGGACCTTCTATTGGATTCGGTAACATGAACTCTAATAGACGAACTTCAGCTATAGCAGCTGTAAGGACAGGTGATGACCATGATAATATGGGATTAGCATTTTTCACTCACCCATCAGACTCTAATGACGAGACTGTAGAGCAAAAAATGACTATTAACCACGCTGGTAATGTAGGAATCGGTGCTACAGATCCTTTAAGAAAATTACACGTAGTAGGTAATATGGCAATTAATGCTGGAACCGACGAATATTACGGTATTTTAATGCAAGGTGGCGAAAGCGCTAATCCAAGTATATTGATAGGAGATTGGCATAATTCAAGCGGTACTATAAAATGGGATTCCTCAGGTAACTACTTACGAATAGATTCACAACATGCCACAGCAAACGCAGCAATTTTATTTTCAGGTAACGACGCAACAACAGAGTATATGCGTATTGCTTCTACCGGTAATGTTGGAATAGGTACATCTAATGTTACAGAAAAACTAGTAGTAGATGGTAATGTTAAAGTAAAAGGTAATATAATAGGGGTTGAAGCAGGTACTATAATAAAAGATGTTATAACAGATCAGTCTTATGAAGGTACTGCTTTCTATAATCCAGAAACCCTCAATGCATTTGCAGGAGCAGATAAATGGGCAACCATTTCAGTAACTAATGCAAAAGAAAGCAATAGAACTTCAGCTTTAACCTCCTTAGGGGCTGCACCATTTAATGTTTTAGGAAATACAATCCAAGTTTACTTTGATACCAGTGAAACCGAAATTGTTATAGAAATTGATCATACAACTAACCCACTTAGATATCACGGAGTAGTAGGTATTCAGTTTACTGCTGGAGCTTGGATCGCAGCAAGAGTGAAATTTGAAGGATATAACGGTACAGCTTGGACTACAGGGTTAGATACAACTACTAATACGGATACTACAGTATCATCTAAAATAGATCTTTCATCAGCAGGGATTCAAAAAACAAGAATTACATTAGGAGATCCTAATAATTCCTCAGGCGGTTATATGCGTATATCTAAAATATTTGGGTATGATTACAAAGGAGTGAGTTCTGCTAATGACTATCAATCAGGTACTTATTATATATCTAGATATGAAAATAGCGCACACTATTCTAACGTATACCCAGCTACAGATAATACTTATAGTTTAGGTACTTCTGGTTTAAAATATGCTAACATATACGCAGGGGTATTAACAGCTACCTCTATAGTAGAAACTTCTGCTAAAAGATTCAAAGAAAACATTAAATCTTTAGAGTCCCAAACAGATAAACTACAAAAATTAAAACCAGTAAGTTTTGATTGGAAGGAAAATTCAAAAGCAGATGTTGGATTCATTGCAGAAGAAGTAAAAGAAATATACCCTGAATTAGTATCTGAAGAAGATGGTGAAACTCAAGGTATACAGTACTCTAAATTAACAGCAATTTTAGTTAAAGCAGTACAAGATCAACAAAAACAAATTGACGAGTTAAAAGAAGAGATATTTATATTAAAGAAAAAATAAGGTAAATGGCACAATTACAATCCACCGGTATAACCGGTTCTTTAACGGTAACAGGTAACATAACAGCTCAGGAGTTTCATACAGAGTATGTAAGTTCCTCCATTCTACATGAAAGTGGAAGCACATCATTTGGTAATACATCAGACGATGTTCATAATTTCACTGGTTCTTTAAATGTGCTCGGCCCAATAAGCGCAGTAGGAGCAGGAATATCTGATTTTGAAAGAGTACATATTAATAATCTACAAGCTTGGTCGGCACAAGATTTAGGATCTGCTTCAAGTGGATCTATTGCGTTTAGAATTAACGGAAGAGCTGGTGCTACTAATGATTTTATTGTACATTCCAACGGCACTACTAATTACACTATGCAAGTAGTAGGTAATGCAGAAACTCATGGTCAGTTACATATAAACCCTTTTGGAGGAAATATTGGTATAGGCACTACTAGTCCTACCAAAACACTAGATGTTGACGGTACCGGAATATTTAGAAATACACTTACGGTTCACCGTGCTGCTGGGGATAAAAAATTACAATTTATAGACGATCGTTCAGGCACAGATACATATTCCATTGAACACGATACATCTCAGATTTACTTTTACAATGAAACTGAATCAGAAGTAGTTTTAGCTATGAAAAATTCCGGTGATGTGTACATACCTTCCGGTTTTTTAGGAATTGGTACTACTACTCCATCTGCTCCTTTACAGGTACATGGAGAAGTCTATTCTCAAATAAAAATGTATTCTGATCATACATATTCTTTAAATAGAAACTGGAGGCTAATGACTAATAACTTTGGATCTGGAAACTGGGGAGGATTTTCAATCGATCAGTCTTCTGCCCAAGGAGGATCTACATTTACACAGAGATTTGGAATAGCACTAAACGGTAACGTAGGTATCGGTACTGATAACCCTGGTCAAAAATTACATATTCATAATACTGCAACATTAACCGCTACTTATCAAAAATTTACAAACGGAACAGCAACCACAGGAACAACATTAGGTATTGATGCTGATGGAGATTTTTTAATTAATAACGGAGAAACCAAACAAATTAAACTTTATACTAGTGATACACAAAGACTAACAATTTTATCTGGTGGTAATGTAGGTATTGGAAGTACTAACCCTGTTAACGCTAAACTTGTTGTTTCATCAGGGACTTCAGATGGAGATAATACTGTTAAAATAATACATACTAGAAGTGATTCTAATGTACCAACACGAGCTCTACAAATTGATATGGACCTATCGGGTGCTGATAACACAGATGCAGATAGAACACATTACGGACTACATGTAGACCTTGATTCAACAGCAGATGGAGATATATCTAACGAGCATAGAATATACGGTGTAGCTGCTGATGTAAGATTTAGCGGTTTTTCAGATATAGTAAGAGGAGCTTGGTTTCACGCAGAATCAAACAACATAACAGAAAATACCGCTCAAGTAGTTGGAGCATGGGGTGAAAGTGTACATGATGCAGGAGCAACAGCTGGTGGAGTTACTAATATGTACGGGATGTACGGTTTAAGTTCTGTACAAGATCAAGGAACAGTTGGCAGTTCCTACGGAGGATTCTTTAATACTAATATAACTTCTACTAGAACAGTAGATACTGGAGTTACTAAAGGTGTACAAGGAGAAGTAACCATAGATGCTAACACAGCAAACTTATCTTACGGTGAAATGATCGCCGTAATGGCAGTAATAGATAATAATGAAGGTGCAGTTCCTGACTTTGGTGACCAGTTTCTATTTAAAGGAGATTATCAAGGAACTAAAGGACCTGACGCATGGGGTTTACATGTAGAAGGAGATAAACATTACTTAGGTAGTAGATTATTTTTAGGTACTACAACAGCAGATGCCGATTCTATAATGCAAGTTATGGGAACGGATGCAGAAAGGTATGTGAGATTTAAGACTTCAAATGATGAATCAAGATTTGACTTTTACATAGGAGGTACAGGTAACGCATCAAGATTAGATATGTACACTTCTGATGGTACTACAAAAAATGTACAGATTGCATCAGGAGGTAATTCGTACTTAAACGGCGGCAACGTCGGGATTGGGACTACTAGTCCCATTTTAAAATTACATATTGTAGGAACAAATTCATTGCCTGCTACATCAGGAACTGCTCAAAATGGCGGTATAAGAATAGAGAACGGGGCTAACAATGGTGTTTTAGATATCGGAGCTTCAAACGCCACTGGCGCTCCAGGCTGGATTCAATCTACTGATAAAGCAGACTTATCACAAACATATAATCTACTCTTAAATCCTAATGGTGGTAACGTAGGGATCGGAACGACTAACCCTAGTGCTAAGTTGGACGTTAGAGGATCTTTATACCTAGAAAAAGTATTAGCAGATAATACATTTATTACTTTAGCTAATAAAAATACCGCAGGTGATATTAGTACTCAAAAATCTTATTTAGATTTTACATTTGTAGACAGTAATGCAAATTACACACCACAGGTACGTATAGGTGCTCAAGTAGGACCAAATTCTGATGCAGATGCAATATCTAAAGAAGGTTCTGGAGCATTTGTGGTGTACACCGCTCCTATTGGAAGTGATGAAGTAGGTTCAAGTACTGGTTTAGCAGAAAGATTAAGAGTAGATCATCAAGGTCACGTAGGGATAGGAGTAACAAACCCAGCAACCACATTAGAAGTTGACGGTGCAATCTCCAGCCATACCCAAGACAGCGGGGTGTACTCTATCGGAGTTTTGGAAATTACAGCAGGAGGAACTCCAACTCAAATAAAAATAACCACTAGTATACCGTACTCAGGAGCTTCAGCAAGTACTCATGCTCATTCAGTAAATATAAAAGGTTTACAATATGGTTCAGCACAGACTGCAAACATACAAATAGGATGGCACGTATATAATAATAGTTTTTACAATAGAACTGCAACTAGTAGTGGAGCATGGGCTCCAGATATTAGATTAGCTGTAGAAAATAATAAAGTAGTAATACATCTAAGCGACCCAGGGTACTGGCCAAAAATGTACGTGGAAAGTTTATATAACGCATTCGGCGGCGCATCACATGCAGAAGGATGGTCTTGGGCAGATGCAGCTATATCAGCAGATGCTAATACTCCTAATGAATCTGTTAACTATAAGGCTAACTTCGGTAACGATTTTGTTATGGCTACTGACGGAGATGTAGGTATAGGTACAGGTTCTCCCGGAAGAAAATTACACGTATATTCTGGAACACCAAACGTAACAGCTAGGTTTGAAAGCACAGACGGAACCGCTGCCATTGAATTTAAAGATCCTTCAGGAACAGCTGAAATAGGTAACTCTGGAAATAGTTTAATATTAATGCCGGCAGGAGTAACAAGGATGCTTATTAATGATACCGGTAATGTAGGTATAGGCACAACAGCTCCTGCAGGTAAACTAGAAATATCACAACAACTATCAGCAGCGTCAACCATAGACTACCCAGTAGTTATAACATCAAGAGATGATGGTAATTCACTTAACCAACTAGGAGGTGAAGGAGTTGGTATTAAATTTAGAATAGCCGGTAATGCAGCAACAACCCCAGGTGATAGTTTAGTAGGAGCAAGTATTGCTGCTATTAGAGAAGAAGCAGGTGATACAGATTCAAGCACAGGTTTAGGTTTCTTTATCTCACAAAATAATGAAACACTAGATGAAGCTGTTAGGATAAACCATAACGGAAGTGTAGGTATAGGAGTTACACCTTTTGCACATTCATTAGGTACATCTGTAAATTTAGATTTATTAGGTAATGGCGGAATATGGGGTTATGCAGGTGCCACTTATGTAAATTCAAACGCTTATTACAATAGTGGTTGGAAATATAAATCCACTAATCCAGCAGCAGTCTTACAGGTAGGCGGTTCATCACAAAATTTATCTTTTAGACAAGCAGCAAGCGGAACAGCAGGTGACCCTATAACCTTTACTCAACCTTTCACGATTAATAGTTCAGGTTATGTAGGTATAAGCACTACAAATCCTGCTGGCTCTTTACATGTATATAGTGGTACATCAGAAAGACTACTAGTTGGAGGAGATGTATCAATAAAAGGATCAACTGATTTACAAATTGATGGTACAAGTAGAAGAGTTAGTTTTAATGCAGGAACAGGGACAGTACGAACTTCTACTGCAAATAGTTTGTATTTAGCTACTAATAGTACCACAGCACTTACTATTAATTCTAATCAAGACGCTACTTTTGCTCAAGACCTTACAGTAAATGGGGAGTTTACTTTTAATGGTGGTAATGTTCAAGGAAATGTAGCTTATACTGTGGATATGAGCAATACCAGCACATTTGCAGAAAATACATATTACCCAGTTACTATTCCATTACAGGTTGGTAGAGAAACAGAATTAAGAATCGAAGTTCCACTAAACTCAGGAGATGATCCATCTTATGCAACTCACAGTTCTGGAGTCTCACTTTATTTAAAATGGTCAACGATAGGTAACGGTTGGGGAACTAACTACGGACATAGAACAATATATGATTGGGATGAAAGATATACAAATGTAAAATTAGTTGGAGGTATTACTCAAATGAATAATGGTAGTGTTGAGGTTGTATACTTAAGAGGAGGAATGACGTATTTCTTTTTTGCAAACAGAGCTGGATTAAGTATTACTCCTCGAAGCTCAACGTATACTAATAATAGTCAATCAGTAAGTCCTACTACAAGCATAGTAAATAATCCGCTAGAACAGGGAATAGGAGATTTTGGAGTACAAACATTACATGCTTCAAGTATAGGAGTAGGTACCGTCTCTCCTGCAACTCGTATACATGGATTTAAGGTGAATACTACATCTAGAACAACTACAACAGACATACTAAGTTTAGGTTCTTCTCACGCTTCAGTGGGATATAACGGCTTTGGTACTGCAATAGTAGATTATAGAAGAACTTACCAAGAATCAAATCCACATGTTATTAATAGAATTAAATTTATTGAAAGAGGAGATTCTGGAAATGACTGGGGAGGAGCTATACAGTTTCAAACAAAAGCTTTATCATCTGGAACAACAGCTCCTGTTACTCGTATGTCAATCGAGTATAACGGTAACGTAGGAATCGGAACGGATTCGCCTGGAAGAAAATTAACTATTACTGGTGACACATCAGGAGATGCAAATAATTTACTTTTAGCAAATGAAAATGACACTAATGGTGATTCTGCAAGTATTGGTTTTAGCATGCTTAGCAATAATACTTATGTCAAATCAGGTATTTTCTTTAAAAGAACAACAACGCAAGGTCGTGGAGATTTAATTTTTGCAAATAATAATGAAGTAAATGGTAACAATGTTTCTCTATCAGATGCTAAAATGATAATACAACCTAGCGGCGACGTCGGGATTGGAACAACTAGTCCTAGAGTTAAACTACATGTAAAAGGTGCAAACATGACCGTAGGGACTATTGGAACTCCTAAAAATGATTGGTACACTACTGCTTATAACAGTATTCAAGTAGGTGACGGTACAACTTTATGGGGTAGAGCTGGTGATAGTCATTTTTCTGGAAACTATTATGTTAAGAACAATAGTGGTGCTGCTCAAGATACTTATATTAATGCTCTTTCAGCTCATGATTTATGGCTTGATAATAGTTCTGGAAGTTTAAAATATAGAAACGCAGGCTTAGGTGGTGCAGGTAATGCTATATCTTGGAATACTAGGTTTACGGTTTTATCTAACGGTAACTTTGGGATTGGGACGACGAGCCCAGGAAATTTACTTGATGTTGCTGGAGATACAGATATTACAGGGCAATTAGTTGTTTCACACGATGTAAATTATGTTGCTAAGTTTGTAAATACTGCGACTTCGATGAGTAATAATAATTATGCATTGATGGTTGATAGTTCAGCACACACTTCTAATATGAGTACAGCTGGTGCTATGTCGGTTGATGTAAATTCTGGAAGGGCATTTACTATTACAGGACAAGGAAAAGTCGGAATTGGAACGTCTAGTCCTAGTGCTAAATTACATATACACACAGATGATGATGATGCCTATGCTGTTAGAATAGAAGGTAGCACTAATAACGAAGATGGAATTTGGACTGGTATTGGAATTGGAGGAGAAACTAATAATACTAAATCAGCAATTTTATTTGAAGACGCAGGATTAAGTTATTCAAGAGGTAAACTTCATTTGTGCGTTAACAATGCAGCAGACCAAACAAATGCGACTACTGCAGATGCTAAATTAACAGTAAGTAATGACGGAAACGTCGGGATCGGGACAACGAGCCCTGCTACATCAGCTAAATTAACAGTAATGGGTAACCAAACTTTTGGTGTACCTGGTAATGGAACAAATTCATCTGCTAGATTTATATCTATCGAAGGTAATGCAGATGGATCAGGTGAAGGAAGTAGTAGAATATTTTTCACAGAACATAACAGTACAACTGCTGCTATGGATAAATACGGTATGTCTTTAGGGTATAGAGGAGGCGCAACTTCTATTGTAGGAGCTAGCGGAAATACTTGGACTGGGCTTAGCCAAATTGGAAACGGACAATGGGGTATGTGGGGCCACGATAATTCTGCTGCCGGTAATCTCGTAATGTATGGAGATAGAGCAGGAACTTACGTTGTTGTAGACGGTACTTTGAGATCAACCGGTGATGTAGTAGCATACTACTCTTCAGATAAAAATCTAAAGGATAACTTAGTTAAAATTAATGACCCATTATTAAAAATAAATAAACTTTCCGGGTACTCTTTTAATTGGAACGATAAACAAGATACTTACGAAGTAGGTAGTAGAGATATTGGAATTGTAGCACAAGAAGTAGAAAAAGTTTTACCGGAAATAGTTCAAACTAGAAAAAATGGACATAAAGCTGTAAAATATGAAAAACTAGTAGCTCTATTAATAGAAGGTATGAAAGAACAGCAAGAAACTATCGATAAGTTAGAAGATAGAATAAAAAAGTTGGAAAATAGATAAAATTTAATTATATTAAAAAAATAAGATAATATGACACTACCTTTATCAGGGCAATTAAGCTTAAATGACATAAAAACAGAAGTAGGCGCAAGTTCAACAAATGTTTCTTTAAGAGCAATGTCTGCTACAGCAGGATTATCCGTACCAGATCAAGTCTCTGACTTTTATGGGTATGCTCATGCTACATACCAGGTATGGTACCATGGAGATGCAGTTAGTAAACCCGTCTTTGGATGTGAGGAGGATATTAACACTACAGTGTACCATAACGGAACAGGTCTTCTACCAACTCCTGGGGATACGTGTACTACAGGTCAAAATAGTACAGCAATGAGCGCAGGTAATTATCCAGCAAGTACTACAAGCGGAGGAAATTCTTTCCAGGTCATAACACTTAATGCTTTTGGGGTATGTACAGCAGTATTGCTTTGTCAACTTTAATATTAATAAAATTAAAATATGAAATTTTTAGATAACAACATAGCAGACTACACAGGAACTAACTTCAATGTATATAAGGATGGACAAGGA
>Ga0228666_1000767_pt1 | contig 16034 bp, 7 predicted proteins | sample 80DmetaG_FD_182702 | JGI IMG/M metagenome (GOLD analysis project Ga0228666, IMG submission 182702) | Seawater microbial communities from Monterey Bay, California, United States - 80D | ecosystem: Environmental > Aquatic > Marine > Coastal | place: USA: California | collected 2016-10-11 | reverse complement strand
AATTGGTGTAGCTGTTCTCCAACTATAGTGAGTGCACCATCTTGCCACAATAGTGGAAAATGCGTTATTACACCCCACATGCTTATTAAAGCTGCAGACTCAGTGTTTCCTTGTGGAGCCTCTGAAACATCAGGAGTGATACCTATCATGGGAAAGGTAAGTTTAAAGACCAACAGCACAGACATTGCAGTCTATACGATAGTAAAAAACAGTATTAACTTAACCAATGTAACAATTGATGAGGATAATATAAGTTTTACAGCTTCATACAACCCTTCAATTGATGGTAGTTCTTATACAACAGGTCAAATTCAGTATAGAGTACAGCAAGGTGGAGAGAGTAATGTAGGAATAGTTGACATAGTATTTAAATCTAGATGTTCAACAGTTGTTTGCGATGCGGATAAAGTATGTGATCCTTGTTTAGGAACATGTGTAGATCCAACTGTAGACATATCAGTTACAGCTCAGACAGATAATTCATTAATTGATATTCAAATTTCATAATCATGTCAAACGGCACAGTAGATATAATAAAAAATGGGTACGTTTATACTAAGAATTTTACGATTGGTATAGCCCCTACAGTTGACAGCATTGGAAATTCTGTTACTGTAAAAAAACAAGATCTAGAATTTGTATTAACAAATACAGCTGGAATAAATGTTACTAATGTAATACCTAGTAGTGGAGCATTTAATATATTAACAGGTGTATGGACTCTTCCTGAAATAGTTTCAGACCAAAATCAGTACCTATCTTTCATGGCTACTGTTACAGATGAGTCATTAAGTCCATATGAAGTTGCCCTTGAAGGTACTGTACTTCCTGGTGACACTGATGATACAAACAATTCAAAGATCATAGCTCTTGGTGGAATTTCTAAAGGAGACTTATTGGCTGAGCTTAGTGGACTAGAAGGTCCTGCAGGTGCTAGTAATGTATTAACTATAGGTACTATCACAACAGGTGTAGCATCAGCTAGTATTACAGGAACATCACCAAGTCAAGTATTGAACTTAGTTCTTCCTGAGCCTGTAGATGGAGATAATCTTACTGTGGGTACAGTAACTACTTTACCTGCTGGAAGTTCAGCAACTGCTGTAATAACAGGATCAAGCCCTAGTAAAGTTCTTAGTCTAGGTATTCCTCAAGGTGTTTCTGGTGCATTGACTGATTTAAGTATTACATCAAGTATAGATGTTAACGGAAATGTAAATCAAACCAACGGAAACAACATTGAAATTACTTTTGATGTAACTAACACTTCAGCTAGTCCAACAGATAGAGACCTTGTGTTTTTAACAACTCTTCCTGATGGATTCGAATATACTAGTACAGGTGCAGCAGATGCAGGTGTATCTTATAGTCCAACTACTGAGTTGATTGTAATACCTTCAGGGTTAGCAGCAGCATCTTCTAAATCTATAATTATAAATGTAGATTTGAGTACTCAGCACAATGGATCAGCAGGTATACTAAAGAGAGTAAAAATTCAACCTGTAGACTCTAGAGGACTTGAATCATCTTTGACAGCATGGAATTCTCAAGTTGTTAGAGTATTTAACGTATAATAAAAATATATAATAATGCAAATTATAAGAATAGGTAGTGATTATAATATATCTTTTATCTATAATGGAGATGCTACTAAGATAGCTCAGAATGTAGTTGCTACAGCTAGTGTTGGTTCAGAACTAACAATAAACAGCATAATTTCAAGTACAGGTTCACAAGGATCTACAGTAGCAGAGTATGTTTTAGGAAACACATTTCCTGGAAGTACTCACGTTCTAATAGTTAACGTAACTGTTAATACTGAGAGCTTAAATCTACCTGTTACACTTAATATTGCAACAGACAGCACTGAGTCAGAATTAGCAAACAACTCAATTACTAAAAACTTAGTTGATGAGATAGGAGGTATTCTTTGTAGTGACATAGGTAATTGTGCAAATTCAGGAAATGAAGGAGATGGTTTAGGTAACCACACAGCTAATCAAGAACTTGATATGGATGATAATTTCATACAAGACGAACTTATAGTTGTTAAAGACTCTTATGCACAAGCCCTATCAGATTTGGGAGCAGGCAGAAAGTTTAGATGGGCAAGCGATAATTTAGATGGCGTTCCATCACCCAATAGTTCAACAATAGGAACTACATAATAATAACACTACAAAACTCAAAAACAAAATAAAATGGCAGCAGGAGATAACATTTTCAATAATGCAATTTCAACCATAACAGCAGGTGCTCAACCTAGCTGGACACCAACAGGAACACAATCAGCATGGGCTAGAGAGGAAGATACTTCCTCAATATGGTATTGGACAGGAGCAACATGGATTAACATTGATTTAGATTTCGTTAGAACTTATACAGGAACAGTACTTACTGATAATGATAGTTCTTTAGGAGACCAACTACAAGCATTAGAGACTGCAATTGAGGCAATCATACTTGATGGTAACCACACTTATGTATCTAGATCAGGGAGTACACAGAATGCTGAACCTACATCAGGTGAGGTAACTAGTCCAGCAAATGGAGATACAGCAGATGTATATTTACAAACTGCAGAAATACTAGAAAAGTGGGCATATGATGGAACTAGTTGGACAAAGGTCATATCAATAGACCTTTCAGCTGTAAGTAGTGCTTTAGGGTATACAGCTTCAGCTACTGATGGTACAGTTACAAACTCAGCAGGAACAGATGCTACTATTCCAGCAGCAACAGGATCACTAGCAGGTTTAATTCTTCCTGCAGAGAAGACACAGATTGCAACTAACACTACGAACATTTCTAACTTAGAAACACTAAGTGGTGTAGCAGGTGCAACTAACAATGGTACGTTCACAGGATCTACTATAGCTAATTCATCTTCAACAAAAGCTGCTTTACAAGCACTAGAGACAGCTCTAGAGGCAATTAACCCTTCTATTGATAACATAGCTGACACAAACTCAGTTAACCTTACTGTAGATGGTTCAGATCAACTTACAGCAGATGTAAAAAGATCAGCTACGCAAGACAATTATATTACTATAACAGAAAGCGCAGATGGTTTAAGAATAACAACTAGTTCTCTTACTGCTTTTGGAACACATGCATTAGCAGCAGCAGGAGTATCTGTTGGAGATAAATACTTGCTGACATCAGCAAATTTAGAAGGAATACCTTCAGATGGGACATCAGGTCCTGTCTTTGAGAGAGTTTCTTAATTATTTTTTTATTAAGTTTCTTTACTTTAGTGTTAATAGGGTTTACTAAATCAGTAGGTCTTATTAACACTATTTTTTTGGTGATAATATTATTAATAAATTATGGCAGTAACATATAATTCAGCTTTCTTAATAGTTGACAGTGACCCTAATTTAGATACGTCTATACAGGGCGATCAAAAGCAAACTATAGCCTATTTTGATGATGGGACTAATTCCCCTGTTATTTATTATTTTGATGACACACAGGATGCAGGAGAAAAATGGTTAAGTTTTTGTAATCTAAGTGCAGGTGTTACATCTGGACCAACTCTTCCTACATTTGATGCAGATCTACATTGCAAGGGACAAGAGTTTGTTAAGCTAAATGAACACTTACATGTACTAGAGACTTACACTTCTAATGGTACAGCATGGGTAAAAGCTTTTGACAATCACCCTGCCACACTAACTGCATCAACACTTACAACATTTAGTGGTACTGACCACCCTGTTGGTACTGAATTCATTGTAAACGATGGAGCAGGTACTCTAGAGAATTACATTTCAGATGGTGAAACAGGATGGATACTAACCTCTTGCTGTAGACCTCACCCTGAGGTTGGATCTGCCATAAGTACCACTCCTCCTACATTTGATTCAGCAGTACATGTAAAGGGTTATGTATATATTACTGTATATGAAAACGGAAGGACAGGAGATGCACACATATCAAATGGATCTCAATGGCTTTTAATGTCAGAAGAAGGTGCAGCTCCTCAAGTAGGGACATCTCTACCAACTGCAGGTTCATCAACTACTCCACCTGGTACAGTATTTATAGTACAAGATGGGAATGGAGATACGGTTTCAACACACGTAAGCGGAGGTGGCTCAGAATACGGTACATGGTTGACAACTGCCGAGGTAAGCAACTCAGACTTATCTGTAACAGAATCCAATACAACAAATATAATAACATCTAGTGATGGTACTAATGCAACTTTAACTGCAGCCTCTACTAGTAAGGCAGGTCTTATGACTAAGGCTATCTTTGACGAGCATGTGTTAAATAACGCAAAGGTATCTAACGTAGCCGAAACTGTTACAAGTATATCTGTAGCAGCAAATGTTATTACATATACTGATGAAGATGGAAACGATACTACTATTGATTTATCTACATATCTAGATGATACAAACTTAGCTAGACTAACTAGTGGGTCTCTTAATGGGACAACAGGTATAGCTACGTTCACAAGAGACGATGCAAGTACTTTTACTATTGATATGTCTGCATTCTTGGATGCAATTACATTAAATAATACTTTAACAAGTACTTCAACAACAGAGGGATTAACAGCAGCGCAAGGTAAGGTTTTAAAAGACTTAATAGATGCTCTACCAACTTCTGACACAGTTGACATGGGTTCTGGATTTAAAATTGCTAACTCAGCAGGTACAGATCAATTCACTGTAGTAGAAGACGAAGAAATAAGATTTGAAGGTAGTGGTGCTACTAGTGTAACTTTTGATGCGAGTACTCAGAAAGTAACTATAAGTTCTACTGACAACAATACAGATACAATATATACACACCCAACACATCCTGGAGATGATGCTTCTATTGACACTGGTGCTTTAACAGGTGCTACTGTTATATCTGATTTAGATTTAAATATTACAACAGACACTTTAGGTCATGTTACTGATGCTAATGCTACAGTTTCAACTAGAGCATTAACATTAGCAGATTTAGGATTTACAGGAGATGCAGATGCAACTTCAGGTGGTAAGTTCGTAGATGGGACTGACACAGATGATGCAGTGTACACTACAGGGAACGTAGGTATAGGAACTAACGATCCTGGTCATATTCTTGATGTACAAGCTGTTACTGATCCTTCTATTAGAGTTCGGTCTTCAGGCACAGGAGCTTCAGATGATGCCTTAGTTAGAATAAGAATTGGGGGAACTACTGCATCTAGTATTGTTGCCTTTGGGGATTCCGCATCAAGTACTAGAGGACAGATTAAATATACACATAGTGTTGATGCTCTGCGTTTATATACATCAGGAACAGAACAAGTACGTATAGACTCTAGTGGAGATGTAGGTATAGGAAATACGAGTCCTGAAAATATACTACATGTTGAAAAAGCAAATCCAATTATTTTAGTTCAAGATACTGACACATCTCTTTCAACTACAGAGGCATATATTAAATTCAGTGGATCTCAAAGTTCAGCAGCAGGTGGTGGTTTTAGAACAGATGTAGAAAAGGCTATCGGATATAAAGAAGATAGTTTAGTTTTTGAAGATGGAGGTACTGAACGAATGCGTATTGATTCATCAGGTAACGTAGGTATAGGAACTGACGATCCTAGTTCTAGGTTGGAGGTTTCTGATAGTGATCCAACTATAAGGCTAACAAATAGTACTGTATCCCTAGGTAATGGAACAGTAGGTAGTTTTGAATTTTTTACAGAAGATAGTTCAACAAATGCTTCAAGGGTTCTTTCATCTATTGATTGTGAGAATGCAGCAGGTTCATCAATACCAGGAGGGGAATTAGTTTTTAAAACATCTCTTGGTGGTGGCTCTTTTACACAGGCTACAGAAAAAATGAGGCTTGATGATGTTGGAAATTTAGGTATAGGAACTGACGATCCTGATGCATTATTACATATATCACAAGGAGCTAACAGTACTGCAACAAACTTAATAATAGAGAATACAGACACTAGTATAGTAGACACAGAAGACTTAGCTAAAATAGAATTTAAATCTAATGATATTAGCACTGAGGGTGTAGGTGTAGCAGCTTCTATAAGGACTGTTGCTGAAAGTGCTGGAAATAGATTTGGAATAGCCTTTAATACTAAGAACTTATCAGCAGAGACTGAAAAGATGCGTATAGCCTATACTGGTAATGTCGGTATTGGATTCACTGTACCTGCAGATAAGCTTGAAGTAGGTGGTGCTATTAGTGCTTCGGCAGGATATGGCTTCAAGTTAGCTAATTCAACTGAAACAGCTATAGGTAAATGGTATAGCGCATCAGGTGTGAATTACTTAGAAGGTGATGGTACTAGAAGTTTTCAAATTGGTAGTTCAACTAATGGGGTTAATGTTAAATTTGATAATGTTAATAATCGTGTAGGTATAGGGAATGAAAGTCCAGATGCAACCCTTGCTATTGGAGACAGTACTTCTACTGGAAATTATATTAAAGTTGAGGGCAGCTCTTCAGATAATACTTATACAGTTTTTGAAGGTAAAAGAAAATACCCTAAGATTAGACTAGAGGATACTATTGGATCGGCATTTGAACTTTGGAATCTAGGTAATACCTTAAGGTTTGGAACTAGTGTTGGTAATGCTGGAAGCGCAGCTTGGTATACTAAATCAGGAGTTGCAGGTGATGTTATATTTAATGGTGATGTAGGTATTGGAACTTCGAGTCCTGGTTCTAAATTAGAAGTAAATGGATCTGTAGAATTTAATCAAGATGGTGATGTAATGTTTTATGCTGGTGATGGATCTAGCAATTTCAATTGGGGCATCGGAGATTTTGATCAAGCAGGTGGAGGTGCATCTATAAAAAATAATGTTGGTGAAGTTGAGGTGCATACTGATGGGAGCATAGCAGCTACATTTACAGATGATAACAGAATATCAGGAGTTGCTGACCCTACTGGTGATCAAGATGTATCTACAAAAAAATATGTAGATGATCTTAAGGTAGCAATTTCAATTGCAGTAAGTGATGAAGAAACAGATTTAGCTGTTGGTACTAGTAATGTAACATTCAGAATGCCTTATGCAATGACATTGACAGAAGTTAGGGCAAGTTTAAATAGAGCACCTGGAGGAAGTACATTAATAGTAGATATAAACGAAACTGCTTCAACAATACTATCTACTAAATTATCAATAGATATTGGCGAAAAAACAAGTACAACAGCAGCAACAGCAGCAGTTATAAGTGATACAGCATTAGCTGACGATGCAGAGATTACAATAGATATAGATCAAATAGGATCTTCAGATGCTGGTAAAGGATTAAAAGTTACATTAATAGGCACAAGAACATAATACAGTATAGGCTATGTTTATAATTAACCCATATATATATTCCCAAGCAGTAGATACTTCTTTAAAGATGGAGTTTAGGACTACAACAGCTAGCACAACTGTGCATCTACCTATTAACACAAGTGACAGTAGCGGTAGGCTAGTATTTGATGATGGTACTTCTGATATAATTGGGAGTGCAAATTATGCATCTCATACTTTTGCAACTGCTGGTGATTATGTCATTAAATATTATGGAACTGCAAGTAGTCTAAAATTTAGTAGCAGTACTACAGCAACAAATTCGAAGTTGATAAGGATTTTAGATTGGGGAATAACTGGAGCAACATCTGCAAAGTTTCAATATTGTGCATCTTTATTATCTGTTGCTGCAAACTTAGAAAGTACTACTACTAGTTTGTTGCAGTGTTTTGCTAATCAAAATGGCAATCCAGATGTAAGTTTACTAGATACTAGTAATGTTACTGATTTCAGTAGGATGTTCTTTGGTTGTTCTAACGCAACCCCTGACACAAGTGGGTGGGATACTAGTAGTGCATTGTATATGAATCACATGTTTTATAATGCTAACGCTGCAAATCCTGACACAAGTGGATGGGACACAAGTAATGTGACTCTAATGAACTCTATGTTTATGTATGCTTTTGCTGCAAATCCTGATGTAAGTGGATGGGACACAGGTAGTGTGACTCAAATGGACTATATGTTCTATACTAACAGTGCATCAAGAACTGCTGCAGATCCTGACGTAAGTGGGTGGGACACTAACAATGTTACTAATTTTCAACAAATGTTTTATAAAGCAGCTTTTGCTGATCCAGATATGAGTTCATGGAACTTTAGGAATGGTACAAACTACAATAATATATTATATCAGAGTGGATTATCTAAAGCTAACTACGATGGATTTTTAAATAGACTGAACTCACAAAGAGTTACTTATTCATTAATTGGTAGGGCAATAGGAGATATTCCATCCACATACACTACAGCAACAAGCGGTTCGTCAAGAACTACGCTATTGGCTAATAGTTGGACTTTTACTGACGATGGTGGAGTTTAAAATAAAAAATAATTAAGCGATAAAAAAATAAAAGATGGCTTTTACAAATTCAGGTTACATAATAGTTGATCAAGATCCTAATCTTGAAGCTTCTATACAAGGTACACAAATACCTTTATTAGCACTACTAGACGATGGGGTTAATCCTATTAGTATGTGGAGTTTCGACTCTAATGCAATAGCAGGTTCTAAGTGGATAAACATGGGTACTAATCACCCATCTGTATTAGGAGGACTAGCATTGCCTACATTTAACTCTATTACCCATCCTTTAGGCACTGAGTTCATTGTTTATTATGAAAATGGAAATCTAAACAGTTCATATGTTTCTAATGGATCAGCATGGGGCTTGGTTTCAGAAAGACATCCTGAAACTATTTCAGATATCACACTACCAACATGGTCTCCTTCATCTCATAAAGTAGGTGTCGTATTTAGACTTTTAGATTCTAATGGAATTATAATAGAGTCTTATATTTCTACTTCTTCAGGTTGGGTTAAAACTTTTGGTATTGAAAACAAAGTTGAAATTCCATCTTATGCATTCGCTGAAAAACTATCACCATCTACCGCAGAGCTGAAAAGTTGGGTAGATTTAAATTTACTAGACGAGGACAAGAACAAGGCTTTATTATATTTAGATGTTTCTAAAACTTATGTTCAGGGTTCAGTGGAGACTATGACATCAAATAGTCCAGGAGCTCCTAATTCTAATATAACTAAATTAGTTACTTCTGTTAATGGCGTAAGTCTTATTAAGAATGTAAGCATAGATATTATAGCTAATAGTGTTAATGTGTATGTACCTTCTGATTTTACAGATGTATTGTCTGAAGAGCTTTTATCTCTTGGTGCATCATTAGGTGACCTTATAATAACAGCCAACAGTTACGATGGAACTGATTGGACTTTTGAGTATTCAAACATAGGTAATTCAAATTCAATAGCAATATCTGTAACAATAAACAGTGTTGTTAATATTGATGGAGGAGCTAGTACTGCAACTGTATCTGCTGGTAACCCAGAGGAGCCTAGTTTTACATGGGATATTAATAAAAATGAAATAACAACAATTGGTTCATTTCTTCCAAAGGCTGTTGTATTAACAGGAGCAGAAAGAACAGCCACTAGTCTTGCAGATTCAGATTATGATAAAGGTAAGATTATATTTAACGAAGATACTTCTAACTTAGAGTATTGGAATGGTACAGCATGGGTTGTACTCAGCAATGTGTAAAATTTTAACAATAGTAAAAAGTAAAACAGATGAGCCAAATAATTCGGTCTGAAATAAAAAAAGAAGTAAGAAAGTTAGATAGTAAGATATGCAAAGTAGCAAGGTCTTTTGATAGCTTAACTGACTTTCCTACAGAAGGTAGAGAGGGTACTATTTACATAGATAAGAGTCAAAACGCCATATATTTTTGGGATGGATCTGCTTATGTTCCTTTCTCAACAGTTGTGGCTAGTGATATACAAGGTTACTACGCTCTTTTGTCTGACTACTATTTTGGTGGGTTAGCTACAGAAAGAGTTATAGGAGTAGATGAAATTGATACGTGGATAGATATTGAATTAGATGTAAATGCAGCAGGATTATCTGACTTTAGACCTACAGATATGAAAAATGCTATTGCTACAGGACATACAGGAACAGGTGCTAGTGGAGACCCAATAATTTTTGATCTAGAGGGTTTAACTGTATCATCATCTTGTAATTTTAGAGCTTCGTTAAGCTTTGATCCAGATGAAGATGGAGGTAGACTAGATTCTAGAATGTATGTAGAAAGACATTCAGCAGCAGTTCCTTCAGACGATTTCTTTTTAGAGGCATCAGGTGTGTCTATGGAATCAGGAGCAGACGAAGTATATGCTAACTATGTTAACATACAGTTTTTTGTTGGTGATACAATTAATACCAATGGACCTGGGGATGCAGGTAAAATTAGATTTCAAGTTAAGTCTGATGTAGCAGGTACATTATATACAAATGAAATAGCACTATTCATTCAAGCATAAGAATAAAAATAAAAAATGGGACAAATAAAAATATATTCAAAATTAAAGTCAGGTGAAGTTCTCTTTGAAGGCTCAACTGTTAGTCCAAAAGAAATAGGTTCTTTGTCGGTTGAAGCTCACCCATCTCTTTCAAACAGGATTACTATTAAATCAAATACTCTTTTTAAAAGAGGTTCTGATACACAGTATAGAGTTTTTTTTAGAAAACTTAATATAAACAGAATTCAGAATGAAGATGGTCAGAATCTAACTGATGCACCTCTGAATATGGATCGTGATGCAGTTATTGATTACGTTACTACTCAGATTAGTAAACCAATAATAACTGAGTACTTTACATATGATCCTGTACTAGACAGACTTGTAGCACAGAGAGATATTCAAGTAGATAAGAGTGGTTTTTTCTTAGGAGAAAAGCATAAGATGGCTTCAGGTAACTCAAACATTTATTTTGAAGATTTAGATAACAGAGCAAATTCTTACCCTGTATTTGGTGAGGTGCTTGACCAATCTTTGGTAGCTAATCAATTGGCAGGTGCAGGTGCAACAAAACCTAAGAGTAGAATATTTGGAGATTTCCAAAGTGTACCATTAGGAGGTGTTCCTGTAAATGATACTGCAATACCTTACGATGGAGATAACTTCTTCCCATTTAACATTAGTGGTGTAGGTATAACAACAAGAATAGCTGAGGTTGTTCCTGCAGATCAACAACTTAAGTACGAGATTGTAGTAAATGGAATATCTGTTTACACACAGTATCTAGAACACAACGGTTTGGCTATTAACGAAGACCTTACTTGGTACTTCGAGCACCCATTGGATATTGAAAATGGTACAACTCTTCGTGCTACAATATATAAGATTGCAATAATAGACAATCAAGAAGTTTCTCAAGGTATACTTAATGTATGTGAGGGAGATGATGTTGCCACAAGATACCAAACTAATGTACTAAATAGATTCTTTGAGGATGAGGAGATAGCATTAAAAAGTGATGTAGATGCTTTACTAAGTGGATCTACTTACAAAGGTGCTTATAATGGAGCAACTGCCCTACCTACTCTTCCAACAGGAACAGATGTGTTAGGAGACTTCTATAGAGTAACTGCTGCAGGAGGTGGATACGCTACAGGAGATATCTTAGTATATAACGGAGGAACAGCAGGAGACCTTACAGACTATGATCACATAGCTGAAGCTAATGCAACTCAATCTGATATAAAAAACTCAGGTTTAAAAATATATGACATCTATGTTAAAGCAGGATATGCTGGAACAGTTAAAGATGGATCAGTACTTTACCCTTACTCTGACTTGACTACTGCAATTGGTAGTGCAAACGATGGAGACTCTATTTACCTAGAAGGGGCATTTGAAGTTGCAGGTGAAATAATTTTACCTGTAGATAAGTCTCTATTCTTTTACGGTAGCGATGATGCAAAGGTTTCTTTTACTACATACAGTGATGGTAATGGATCTTTATTCTTCTTTGATGGAGTAGATAGTACTAAGGAATTAAAGTTTAAGAATATAGAATTCCACAATGCAGGAGGTTATGGTTTACACACTAAGAAAACTGCAAAAATTACAATAGAAGACTGTACGTTTAAGAATAACGGATGGAATGGTACATTACTAAATACTGTACTTCCTTCTACAACCACAGCTTTATTAGGTTATGATAGTGCTGCAGCAGACTTACAGGCATTCTATGCAGGAGTAAATGCTTCCAATGGTGGAGCAATGAGAATAGAAGAATCTACACAGTTATTAATTGTTGGTAACACAGTAACTAATAACCTTAGAGGTATTAGAGTTTCTGACTGTGGAATTGGTGGAGCAGGTGTTATTACTCGTAACCAATCAACTCAAAACATAGAGTCAGGAATATATTTATCTGTAGGAGCTTTAGGAGGATGTCAGAACGTAACTGTAATGATGAATGTATCCTCTTACAATGCTAACAATGGTCTATTGGTTATTGGTGGTATTAATAACAAGTTTTCTCAGAATGATGTAACAGGAAACTGGAATGCAGGATTTTGTGCATGGGGATCTGCTAACGCTACGTTAAGAGATTCAAGTCTTTATGATAACAATAGAAGTCAGTTTAATGGTATTGGTAATGTGGGAGATGCTAAAGCAAGTGTCCAAATTAATGATGCTTATGACTTATTAGGAACTAGCATTACTTACAATCCTGCATATAGATTTATAGCTGAGATACTTGATACACAAGTACACTATACAGGACTAGGAAGTAATACTGATAAGATTGGATTCTTAATTACTTCAGGTGTTGGTGCTTTGGCAGATAATTCTAAAAACATTATTAAAGTAGATGATGTTGGATTTATTGGACAAGATTACGCAATTGACTTAAGTGAGGTAGATATAACAAACTTAAGACTATCTTTTGGAGACAACAGCTTCCAATCTATTGGAATCAAAGCTGTGAAAGCTCCTTTGTCTGGTAACTATTCTGAATTGCCATTTAGCAATCACATTATGGAAGTTCCTAGCGTTGATGTTGTAGTTGATACAATCAAACAATCAATATCATTAAGAGAAGGTCTAGGAGGTAATACTATTAACGTATATGCTATCAATGAACTTCAATCAGTAATAAGTGGAAGCACAATACAAATACTTCAATCTAATAGTGAGAAGCTTCAATTAAGAGGCTTAACACAAGGAAACATATACATCAATGGAGTTGTAGCTGGTAACACTTTAAGCTCTGCAAATGATAGTTTAAACGCTGCATTTGGTATGGATTTGGTTGAGTACAAAGATGTGTTAGTTAATGAGGTAGGAATCAATGGAGATGAATCTTCAGGAGGTTCTCTTCCTGCTATTGCTAACAACTGGTACATCTCATATGGTGCATCTGCTGGTACACAAAACACAAGTTCTACTATTGGAAACAACTTTAAAAACTTTCAACCACACTATAATGGTGAGGCTTTAGAGAAGGGTCATGAGTTTATATGGACAGCAAACTTGTCTGTAGATTTCGTAATTGGAATATGGGGTGGTGCTGAAGTTGCAAGTAGTGCTGCAACAGCTTTACTTCAATCTAGTTGGGCTCAAGGATTTAGATATGAAGTTGCAAGTACGTCTTGGAATGAATCTTTATCAAGTGGAGTAGATATAACAGCTAGTGGAAGTACTGCTGACAAATACGTTATGACTAACGGTCAGATGGCTCTTAGATTCGGTCAAGATGGATACTTATACTTATTTGAAGTAGTATCAGGTGGATATTCTTTAGTAGGAAAATCTAACTCAACTGTAGCAGGAACATCTGTTATGATTCAATTCGGTGGATACATGACAGCTTCTTTCCCAATTATGACAGAGAGAACTGAGACATGGGAGATTGTTCATGATTACGATGGAAGTGAGAATGGCGAGTGGTCAGATGGATTGAATGAACATACTATCATAAAATCTAGAATGTCATTAAGTCCTGGACAGAAAGTTACTATGAACCTTAACCATTTTGGTAGAGGAGAGTACTTTGGATTTGGGTACACTGGAGCCGCAACAGGAGTTGATACTGCTGAATCTACTATAGAGGATGCATTCTTTTATAATGCTGCTGAAGCTTTGAAAGACTTAGGAGATTGGACTTGGAATACAGATGCAACTTATTATTACAATCCAAATGGAGATGGTAGTAGTGTTGGGTACTTCATGGGTAGTGGAACTAACATTGGATTAATTTCTATAAAGTATACTGATTCTAATGTTGTGAAGTTATTTCATGAAACTAATAATGAATTGATTGCTACACTAACTCAAACAAAAGATGGTTCGCCATTAAATGTATACTTTGGTTCAAGTGAAAACAATCACACAGCAGATAGAATTCCTACGTTAACTAAATTTAATTTAGCAGGAGATGGTGAGCCAGCAGCAATAAGCTCTTGGTGGTATGTAGATAGTCCTGATGGATCATTCTATTATCCTTTATTTCAAACTGAAGCAGAAGCTAATGCAGTTGATGTAATTGAAGGTGGAAGTGGAACTTCTCATACTCATACATTTGCAGATGACCTAAGTGGAACAACTTGGTACATGCCTGATACTTCAGGAGTGCATGCAGGAGCCTCAGCACCTCAGGGTGGAGTATTTGGCAATAGCATTAATGTAGTATGGAATGAACAAGAAACTGGAGCTGATTCAGGATACGTTCCTACCTTTACAAACATTACATATAATGTTCAAGAAGGTAGTGCAATTAACATTCAGTACAAAGCAGCAGGAATGACTGATACATTTAACATAACAAATGTACCATCAGGATATGCTGACAATGGATTTGCAATTGTAGGAACAGCTGAAGACATTTCTAATGGATATGGACAAACTGTTCAACACGTTCTTAATGTAACAAAGGCAAATAACTTTGGTTCTGCTGTAGGAACAATTACTATAAATGTACTAGCTAACTTAGCAGGTAATGAATTTACTATTATCGACAAAGAAGATGGTACGATTAAGTTTACTCAAGATGGAGGAATAACTGAATTGGATTTCAATACAGTAACTTTCAATGCAGGTTCAACTTATAAATTTTACTTAGATCACTATTCAATAGAATCTAGTGATGGATTATCTGTAGTTGATTCAAGCGGTAATGTATTACTTGGTAGCGAAGGATTATCTAGTTCTGGTAACTCAGGAGATGCAGGAGCTTACATGCAATATGTAATCCCAACAGATGTTGCACCAGGTAAATTCTTAAGATACTATGACAATGATACATCTGCTAACTATACAGATATACCAATGATCTTAGCTGGCTCAACTTACAGTGTTACTGTAACTGGAGTTACTAGTGAAGGACCACAAGATTTATCTTTAACGTCTGAAGCTTTAAATGATCAATGGTACTCAGTAGATGAAACATTATCTGCAGGAGAGAGAGTTATATTGAACGGAGCATTCCTTACAGATTTACATGATGAACTACAAATTGGTTCTAGTGTATTATTTGGAATAAAGGGTGATTCTTGGGCTAACACTCAAGATGGAAACACTACTTCAGCATTTGGAAATTCTGGATTCAAAGGTCAACTATGTGTTAAATTCAAAAAGACTGCTACTGGTGGTGGTACTATAAATGTAATAAGAGAAGGTGCTATTCAAGGTGCGAACGTTATTTACATAACAAGTATGCTAGCTGACTATAGTGCATTCATTGAGATTACAGGTAGTGGTAACAACATTAGAATGGGTGTTGCACATAGCTCTCAGAATGACCCAATTAACGATGTATATTCAAATTGGAATGCAGCTAAGTCTCAAACAGGTGAGCAAGGATATGGACTTACATCTATTGATGTGATGGCTTTTTATGATAAGGCAGGTGCTACAGTAGCATTTGATTATGATGAAATAGATTGGACTTTGTTAAGTGAAGTGTCTGTTCCAACTCTTGTATCAAATGATACATCTTGGTCTAAGGCTTTAGATTTTAGTGGTTCTAATGAGCATCTAGCTCAAGTCACCAACTTTGCCAACAACAACCAACCAATCAGGATGGGTGGGTCAAGTGTAACCGCTTCTTTGAATGCTGACAGTAGCAAGACTAGTAGTGATACTAACTCTAGACCTTGGGCTACAACTATGGTATT
>Ga0228666_1000743_pt1 | contig 16419 bp, 13 predicted proteins | sample 80DmetaG_FD_182702 | JGI IMG/M metagenome (GOLD analysis project Ga0228666, IMG submission 182702) | Seawater microbial communities from Monterey Bay, California, United States - 80D | ecosystem: Environmental > Aquatic > Marine > Coastal | place: USA: California | collected 2016-10-11 | reverse complement strand
CCTTTAAGCAAAAGGTAGAGATAAGTATTGATAACAGTATTAAAAATTGATTGTTAATAACTGATCCCTCTTTAAAAATTCCAAAAAAAGCAAAAAACCCAAGAATAAAAATAAAAAAATGTCTGAAAGTCAAGCTTAATAACCTGAGTAACTTTGTAAATCTTAAAACCTTATAATAGGTTGTTAAAAATGAAGATAGCACCCAGAAAGAGATAATATAGATTATAAATGATGGATTATAAAACTCTGGATCTGACACAAAATAAAGTACCATAAAGATTGACAAACAATCAATAAGTAGTTGGATTGGAATTATGAGAAATGAATATCTGTGTTTCACAAAAGGAATCTAAAAAACAAATATAGTATTTAAGTTACAATTTTTTCAATTAGGCTATTAATGTTAAAAAGCTTTTGAGCAATCTTTTTATGTCTATTAAAATCATATTCTTTTTCAAGTAATTCTTTAATCGTTGAGGTAATGATTTTTTTATCCCATGTTGTAAGAACCTTATGAAGATTAAAATCATTAAATAATTTTTCTAACTCACTGTTCTTGTCAGTAATAACTAAAATTTTTGTTCCTGAAGCTAATATATTAGGCAGTTTGGAAGGTAATGACCCTTTTGAGGTATTAGGTGACTGTGGGACTATTTGAATACTACTTCTAGCATATAATTCTTGAACATCCTCTTTTCTTACTAATGGATGAAACTGTATCATTTTATTACTATTTACCTTATTAAGTTCTTCAAAAATTGGCCCTTGAGAGAAAAAATAACAAATAGTATTAGATATGTTTTTAGAAATATAATCATACACATCAAGTAATTCGTTTGGGTTTTGTTTTTCACCTAAAGCTCCAGAATAAACAATATTGTGTTGGTTATTGGGTAAAATATTCTTGAGATTATCAGACAAAGGTTTGTCTATAATGGTTGTAAACGGAAATTGAACTTGACACTTTGATTTACTGATTTTATAGATATTCAAAGCTACTTTTTTCATTTCCTCAGATAGAAAAATTAATGTATCACAATTTTTAAAACAAGATTTTTCTACCCTTTTTATGAAAAAAGTTATCATTTTATTCAAAAAACCTTTCTTCTGTGATGAATAAATAATTTGTAAATCATGTATAATTCCTATTTTTTTAATTTCTTTTTTAATAAAAAAAGAAGCGCAATAAAAAGCAAGACTAGGAGGGAAAACAGGAATAATAATATCTATTTTATTTTGATGTTTCTTGATGTTTCTTAAAATAAAGAAAGCATACCATATCTCAAGAACAACTCTTCTTAAAGATGTTTTTTTTGAATACTTAATTTTCTGACCACCTCTAATGATATTAATACCATCTAACTTTTCTGAAGAATACCTTGTTTTCCATTCTGGATAAAAAGGATGAGAACATAAAACAGTAACTTGATGACCTTCTTGTTGAAGTTTTAATGCAAAGTCTGTGTTAAATTTTCCTGTTGATATTGGCTCAGGATAAAAAAAAGGAGATATTAATACTATTTTTTTTAGTTTATTCACGAATTCTTTCTCTTATAATTTTTACTGGAGAACCAGCGCATATTTTATTTGAAGGAATATTTTTAAAAACAGAACTTCTGGCAGCAATAACTGATCCTTCTTCTATAGTAATTCCAGGAGCAATAAAAACATCAGTAGCAATCCATACCTGATCACATATTTTTATTGGTTTTTGGTAAATTGGAAAATCTTCTTGTAAATAATCGTGAGAACCAGTACAAAGATAAGATCTTTGAGATATGACAACATTGTCTCCAATCTCAATGTTCCCTAGAGTGTATAACGCAACATCATCGCCAATCCAACTATAATCACCAATACTTAATTTCCATGGATAGGTTACTTTAACAGAAGGTCTAATAATTACTTTTTTTCCAATTTTAGCTCCAAATAATCGTAATAAAAAATTTCTCCATCCATACAAAAATTGAGGGGAGGTTTTAAATAAGACAGATTGAACCAGCCACCACAACTGAACTGTAAAAGAATTTCTGCCTCTAAAATTTGGTGGTAGTTTGAAACTGTTTAAATCTTGATACACCATTATTTAATTATTTCTAAAAGATTTTTTTTAAATATATCTACTGTGAAATTATTTAAAAAAAATCTTTTATTATATTCAGCAATTTTTTTTAATTCACTTTTATTGGCTGCAAGATAACTTAATATTTTCTCGATGCTATTTTCGTTATTTTTTTCCACAAAGTATCCATTGATTTTATCTTGAAAGACATCCGATATACCTGCATGATTGGTTGTTACAACAAGATTGGTTGTTGCCATAGCTTCTAATATAGAAATAGGCTGACCTTCCATTTTATAGAAAGTAGGTAATACAAATATATTTCCCCACTCTAAAAGACTTTTTTTATCATCTCCGTTAACAATACCAATATATTCAGCATTTTTTAATTCAGTAAATAACTTTAAAATTTCTTTAGAATAGTTTTGATCAATATTTCCTGCAATTTTTGCTTTGTAAATTATATTGTTTTTTTCTAAAATTTTTAATGCGTTTAACAAACAAAAAATTCCTTTCTCTTTCATTAAATTACTCAAGTAAAAAATTCTTAATTCGTCTTTTACAAATTTTTTATCCTTTGTGTAAAGATAGTCTTGAGCAAAATTTGGTAAAGAAAAAATATTTTTGTCTTTAAGAAACGGAGTTAGATTCTGTTTCAATGAATTGGAAAGAACGATCCCTTTTGTAAATCTAGAGACTAAAAAATAAAATAACACTCTTTTAATCCCTTTTAAAGATTGGTACTCTTTTCCTAAGTAGTTTCCATGAACATGAATAATAAGTTCTTTTCTTAATGCTGAGGCAGCAACTATAAAAAGCGCATATTTCAATACTCCAAAAAAAGTTTGCCCAGGAGTAATGTAAATTATATTATTTTTTAAAACCTTAAAAAATGAACTATTTATTCTCAGATAAAAAAGAAATTTCTGTATCGAGAACTCACCTATTTGCTCATCAAAAATTGGATAAGATGTATTTATTTTTTCTACTATGAAATTTAAATCTGCATTTAGAATCTCTTCTACAACTTTATTTGCAATTGAAACTCCTGAAATTGGATTTGGAAATGGGCCAATTATTAGTACTTTTTTCATTTGGCCGAATTAATAAGATTTTTAAAAGAAAAATAATTTAATAAAAATGAAAAAAGAATAATACCATTTTGCCTATCTAAAACATTTTCTATCATCATCATAAAAGTGAAAAGTAGCAGTATAGATAAGTGCTCAAAGCTACTAGAAGCAGCAATATTAAAATTTTTAAACAAAATTAAAAGAAAAAAAGAAAGGCCAACAATCCCATTAGAAATTAAATAACCTAAAAACTGATTATGTGTATTGTAATAATTTCCTTTAAGAAATTTCTGTTTTTTTTCGAACAATGATAGTATATTTTTAGAATCTCCTATTCCATACCCTAAGATAGGGTTTTCGTTGATGGCTAAAATTGATGACTTATATATATTAATTCTAAGATTTGATGAGCTCTCTTGCTGATTATTTTTAAAAATATTTTCTAAATCTCTAAACCGATTACTAATATCTGGAGTAAATTTAACAACAAGAAAACTCATCATTATAACAGAAATTAATGAAATAATTTTCCATTTAAAATATATAGTTTTATTAAAAACTAAATATAATAAAAGTAAAACTAGCATAATTAAAATGGCACTTTTCCTTGAAAGCAGGATTAAATTAATTAGCAATAAAATATCTCCAGTAATAAATAAATACAAATATTTTTTTTTCTTTATAAAATTGACTGAAACTATAAGCGCTATAGCGACATATATGGAAGCATAAATAGGGTGTATAGAATACTTACCTAATTGAGATGTTATTCTATGGCTATAATTTAAAAAATAATTTTCAGTAACATATCCTTTACCATAAAAAAACATAAAAATAGAAAGGAAAAAGAATAGTGTACTCAAGTAAAAAAGTAATTTTCCTGTATTTAGTGTTTTTTCAGAAAAAATAAATTTATTTTTTTGTAACAATAAAAAGCATACAGGAAAAACAATAAATGGGATTATCCTAATTAAATATTTAAATCCATAATCTATATCCTCAGAATAAAAAAGTCCTAGAAAAATAACTAAAAACATAGAACTATTGATAAAAAAAATTGTGTTTATTTTTTTTTTTGAAAAAAACCCAGATGCTCTATTTTTAAAAACACTAATAATACTTGACAATAAAAACAAAGCTACCATACTTGGTTTTAGATTATCTGGATAAATTGGTAATAAAAAAATATTTAAAAAAAATATTTTCAATAGCGTTTGATCTAAATTATTGAAATTTGTTCTTACCATAATCGAATTCCTTTATGTATGTATCCAAGAAATTTGGGAATAATATATATCCCAAATGATACTAGAATTAATTGAGAAAATCCATTAGTAAAATCACCTCTTAAAAAGTAAATCATATGGATGGCAGTAAAAAACGCAAGTAGTTTTTTTAAATAATCGTCTGATTTTAAAAACAGTAAGCCTCTTGTTAGTAAATAAGCAAAAAGGATAGCAAAAATTATAATACCAATCAATCCAAAATTTAAATAAGCTTCAGAGATAAAGGGGTTTGAAATATTATTAAAGAAAAAATTATGTTTTTCTATTAAATAGTTCCCTAAGAACTGACCAGATGTTAATGGTTTAGAAGACCAAATAGAGCGAGGAATAAAGAAGAACAAAGCAGTTGATAATTGTTCTCCCATACTAAATCCATAGATCGATACATTTTCAATAGTAGCTAGAAAATTTGCATAAGCATCAAAATTTAAAGTGTTAAAATTACTTAACAAAACATCTTCATTTAATGACGAAAAAATTATTTTTGGGTTTTTTACAACTTCTATAAAGGATGAATTTACGTGAGTAAAAACTGCCAAAAGGGGCATTGCTACTATTAGGCTTAAATATAAGATTATTGTTGTTTTAATGTTATTATTTAATAACCTAGGAATAAAAAGAAATAATAAACTAAAGTAAACTGGCCCTAAACCAGATCTTTTTTCCATAAATGGATTTTTGAAGACTACAATTAATAACAAAAATATTATTAGTGAAATTCCAATGACAAGCCAATTAATTGGTTTATTGTTTTTTTTCTTAAAATACATCACACACATAGCAACACCTGCTAACGGTATTGAAAACAAGACTTTAGATATGATTATTTTAATAGACTTTGCATTGTCAAATTGCAACTTCCAAGTTGGAGTCATTAACTTTTGTTGAATAAAATCAATATTAGCAAATAGAATTAAAATACATATTAATAGAATAATTAAAATATCGAAAGGTAATTTTTTATTTATTTTATATACTACTACTATAGTATTCTGTTTTTTAAAAAAAATATAACTTATGAAGAAAAAAATATTAAAAATTAAAATACAACTATTCGCAAATACAGTCTGTTCCCAAAAGTATGGTAGGTAATTTACATGTCTTAATAAAACTGGATCAATTTTAGAAATCTGAGCTAAGGGTCCTATAGTAAAGAAAAGTAAGTTGAAAATTAAATATGCAGATATAAAAGGAGAGTACTCTTTCTCTAAAAAAAAATGATAATACATAATCATCATAATTAATAGATAATTTAAAAAGAAAAATAATAAGGCTATAATATTTATATCAACCAAGAAAAATTGAATCCCAGTAATGACAAAAAATAATATAAATACAAGGTTTTTCAAATTAGTTATATCTTTTATGCAATGATTGTTTTTCTTTTAAATGAATAAAATAACCTTATTAATACCATTAATATGTCTCCAAAAACTCTTAAATATATTAAATTCCAAAAGTTTATAGTCTCTGTGAAATATAAAACTATTAAAATTAGTAAATAAATAATTGAGGTGAATATTAATGAAAAATTATATTCTCTATAGTAACCAAAAGCTACTAAAGAACAAGTTCCTAGTATAAACGTTAAAGAAACAAAAGGGCAAAGAATTGCTAATATTTTTAAGGAAGGTGCAAATTGTAGCATTTCTTCCCCACCCACCCAAACCATAAAATATTCTGCCATTAAAAAAACTAGTGTACCAATTAGTGTACCAATTAGAAAGGAGGCGTACACAAGATTTTTAAGTAACTTTTTATTTTTCGTTCTTGAAATTGTGGGAAAGACTGCTTGCTGAAGCATTTCAAATGGGATCACTGCTAACATTACAATTTTTATTCCTGTGTCAAAACCTGTAACTTGTTCTAAAAGACAAAAATTACCAATAAAAAAAATAGTTCCAAAATTAAACACTAATGCTAAAAATCTACCTATGAAGAAAGGAAGTGATTCTTTAAAATAATTCAGCAATTTACTAATTGGTAATAGAGCGATCTTAATCTTATAATCTCTAAAAAGATAAAACACTCCTAAAATACCCATTAAAATAGATGAGATCACAAATAATACGATGTAGGATAATAAATCATACTTAGCATTAACAAAAATAATTGTTCCAATAAGAAGAAATAATCTTGTTAAAAAAACAATAATAGTAGCAGGCTTCAAATTCTCTACCCCCTGAAAAAACCATACAGGAAACAATACTTCTCCAATTCCTGCAAACATTAATAACAATAATAAGTGCTTGTAAGCAGAAAAAGTTTCAAAATTCCCTAAAAACAAAATACATAGTATTGAGAAAATAAAAAGTACCAATTTTATAATAAAAATTGAAGATATTATTTCATTTATTTTATCTTTTTTGTCTTTATTCTCAACTATATATTTTGCGGCATAAATATTAAATCCAAAATTCACAATCATTAAAAAGTATTGAATTACAGAATCTAACCAAGTGAATAGTCCATATTTTTCAGTGCCTAAAACTCTAATTAAATACGCTGCTAAAATAATCTTAACACCAATATTAAAAAACTTCATTATCGTTAAATAAGAAAAGTTTTTTAATATTATTAATTGATTTTCATTAATCGACTTAAACATACTCGGTTATTAATTTATCAAATACTTTTTTGGAAAAATCAGATGCTACATCATGAAAAATATTTTTTATCTCTTCTCTTTTTTGATTATGGTCGTCCTTTTGATTTTTTAATACATCATTTATAAAAGAAATTAGTTCTTTGGTATTGGTTACTATTTCACCTGGCATAAAGTTTTTTGGTTCTTCAAAAACAAATCCTCGAGAATTTAAATATTCAGAAAAATCTGAAATAACAAAACCTATCGGTTTGTTTAGCAATAAAAAATCTATATATATTGAAGAAAAATCTGTTAATAATAAATCAATTGAACTTAATACTGAATACAATGAAATGCCTTTATTCTCAAAAAAAGAATTATCTACAAAATAAATATTTGTAAACTTTTTAAAATCGGCAGCATTCATAAAATCCATAGGATGTATTTTAACACAACACCGCGAATTGAGTTTCTTAAGGTGATTATTTAACAACGTTAGATTGCTGTGACTTAAAAACCTATTCATCAAATCTACTTTTCCATCCTTTCTAATATCACCTTTAATAGATTTTCTGTACGTTGGCATCCATAAAATCATCTTATCTTTATTATCATCAGAAATCCCAAGTAAATTCTTTAATGTAAAATTATTAGTGAAAAGAAAATCATTTCTTGGCTGTCCAGTTATTAAGACATTTTCAGCTTCTATTTTAAAAGCTTTTCTCATAATTTCTTGAAAAACAAGAGAAGTTGATATCAAATAATTCGATTTAGGAATAATTTTATTAGTATCTAAATAGCCTATATTTTTAAGAGGCATACCGTGCCATAAGTTTATGTTTTTTTGCTTTTTTGATAACGGGAAGCTATTGTAAATACCATGTGTGTGAATTACATACTTAGATCTTAAAAAGAAATATACTCCCAAAAGAGAATTTTTTTTTAGAATTTTAAAATTTAAAGAATCTGAATAATTTGAAATTATTTTTAAATAGATGCTTTTTTTGTCTTTATGATCTACAAGCCAAACATTTTGGTACTCTGGATGAGTATTTAAAATATAAATAAAGAAAGAAAAGCTGTTATCTGAAACGTCAGGAAAGCTATGATAAATGATAGTCTTATTTCTAGGTGTTATAAAAACATGTATCCATTTTAAAATAAAATTAATCATCATTCTCTAATTAATTTTTATTGATAATAGATTTTAGTTTTGTTGTTGAAATTCCAATAGTTCTAGGTAAGTATAAAACTTTACAATACTCCTCAAGGAAATCAAATTCTCCTTCCCAATCATCGCCCATAATAAACATATCTATTTCATTATCTATTATGTCTTCCTTTTTTTGATCCCAACTAGATTCCGGAATAACCAAATCTACATATCCTATGCTTTCTAGAAATTCTTTTCTCTTTTCGTACGAAATCTCGCACTTTTTCCCTTTTGTTTTGTTAAAATCATCAGTAGACAACCCAACAACTAATCTATCTCCAAGCTCTCTAGCCCTTCTTAAAATTTCAATATGCCCATAGTGTAATAAATCAAAGGTTCCATAGGTGAGTATGGTTGTCATTTTCTTATCTATCAGAGCATCAAAATGTATGTCAAAATTAGATTCTTTATTCGTGAAAAAAGATTCCATTTTAGAAAATAAGGGGAGTCTTTCTTTAACAGATGGTGTTAATAGTTCATTAATAAACTCTATTGTTTTTACTCCCTCTAAAACAACACCTTTATTCTTCCCAGAATTGTAAAACCCTTTACCAATTAGCAAGCCTAGCGTTCTATTTCTACTAAGATCATTAAGGGCAGTTAAGCCCAAATCTCCAAAACCACAGGCTAGAAATAAGGTATCTTCTCTTCCTCCTAATGTATTAAGTAGGATTTTAATTTCGGAAAAAGATTTTGTCAAAATCATAAAACGTGTATTGGGCGAATTATGTTTTGCATCTACAATCCCAATAATTATTGCATAAATGTTCTTTAAAACACTTAATAATTCTACACCCTTAATATCTGTAGTATAATCAATATGAATATTCGTATTTTTTATAACAGAATCTATTATGTGATACTGAGATTTAGAATTTAATCCTAATGTGAAAATAGAATGTGAGTTATTTATTAATTCAGATGAAAATGTAGGTCCTTTCATCGTTATGATACTATTGTTAGCTAAAACAGTTGTAAGAAAGTCTACAATTGTTTCTCCATCTTTATAAACTCCTTTAGATAAATTTATTATTAAAGCTTCTTTTTTTATGAAAGGTGCAGAGTTTTTTATAACTTTTTTTATTTTTTTTGAGGGAATTGAAATAAAAATAAGATCCGCATTTGACAAATCACTTACTTTAGATGTTGCAGATAAAAAAGGGTTTAGTGTTTTGTTTGGAAAATATTTTTTATTTGTGTGACTTTCATTAATCTCTTTTTCTTGAATTTCACTTCTAACGAACAGCACAACTTTATTTTTCTTATTACTCGCTAATTGATTTCCAATTGCAGTCCCAAATGATCCTCCACCTAAAATATATACGTTTTTCATTGATGTAAATACTATTTTATTTTAATAATTACAGGCACAACAATTATTATTACTCCTAAAAGAAAATCTATTTATCTATTTATTGCTATTACTTTTTTTTTATTAGAAATAATAATATAATTTCTGTTGAGAAAAGTCTTAAAATATAAATCCATCAATTTATAATTTCACGTAGTAAAAATAATTTATGGCTTCTTTTTATAAGAACTTAAATAGTTATTTAAATCTATAAAGAGAATAACAAATAACGTTATAAAAAATGACAGCCCTGCAAGTATAGATATATAATTTTTTGTAATACCTTTTATCTCATAACCAATGGTTTGAAAATTTGAAATAACATTAATAACTTCAGATTTTTCACCAATTTCTACAGCAATTAAACCTAGTTCTTCATTAATTTTTCTGTCTGTTGAAAATAGTTCAATCTCTTTTGTTGATGTTTTAGTTCCACCAAGATCTATACTAGTTCCTGTGAACTCCTTTTTAGATTCTTCTAGCATGACTCTCATATAAACTTGACGAAGAGAATCAACATTAATTAAATTCTCTCTCAATAAAGAATCTGTTCTGGTAAGGTTCTCGTTGGTTAATTTTTTTATTCTATCAAAATAATTATTATTAATTACAGAAGCAATAATAACTTCGTCTAAACCATTAAATACGTCATTGTATTTTGCCTCTACTACAATATCATGAAATTTATAATCGTAGTCTGTAAAACTCCTTTTAAACTGCTCAAAATCATAACTTTTAACTGTCAACGTATCTACAGTCATTATAAATTTATCGTATGCGTTGATAATATCATTATTATTGACAACTGGTGTTATTTCAAATTTTGTAAAACCTGCGGCAGTAGTTGAATCTAAATTAAAAATTGATGCTAATAAGAGAACCTTCTCTTGATCTACTAAGTCATTAAAAAAATTGATGTTTTTGTACAATTGTAGTGAACTCCCAAAGTTAGGTTGAACTAATAGATTAGACCCATATTTATCTTGAGAACCACTCTCTAAAAATGTTCCAATCACTCCTCCAATAACAGCTGCTATTATAATTTTTTTAAAGTGTATTTTAAAAAATAATAATACAGAAATTAAAAAATGAAATATCCCCTTAAAAATACTTCCAATAAAATTAAAAAGGTTTTTAAATCCTTTTCCTATAATTACAAATAGAGAACCTAAGTCTACCTCTTCTTCGTTGTTATTTTTAGCTGTTGACATACTGTTAGTATTGATTTTTTAACTATTAAAAATTTGTTCTAATATTTTATGAGTAATGGCATAAGTGGGAGTTACTCCAGACATTCCCAACCCACCTGAGGCTAAAGTAGCTCCAGTTTCTAACGGATTATCCGAGGCATAATACGCATATCTTACTTTTACATCCTCAGAAATATTACCTCTAATCTTAGAAGCGGCTTGAATTGCCTTTTGATAATGTGCACCTTCCATTTCTAATCCAATAACATTCCATGTAGAATCATGAAAGAACTTTAATAAATCTTTATTTTGCAAAGATGTACCTAAAACAGTTACCATGGCTCCATCAAAAGAAGATACCCCAAACCCATTTAAATCATCTTTAGACAATTCATTTACAAATGGGTAATTATCTGCTGTACCCTCAAAAATATGTGCAGAGGGAATCATAATATCTCCTTTACCTCCCTCTAAAATTCCGGCTTTACCCATAATAGATATAGATGCTACATTTAAGTGAGTGGTGTTTTTCTTTTCTTTATATGGCTTCAATAATTCATCCATAGTTTCGTAAGCTTGCTCCCCAAAAGCATAATCCATCACTATAATAACTGGTGCTTTCTCCTCTGAAACAACTTTTTTAAACTGTGTATCTGCGATGTTTATTTTTTTGGTGTCTATCACCTGAACATTAATATTTGTTCCAGAAGTATCCTTTATGTATGTTAATCCCTTTTTTGAAGCATACTCTTTTACTTTCTTCTGCAATGGTTTACTATCATTATTACTTAAAAGCTCATACAACTCAAACCCTTTTTTACCTTTCACTTCTTCTGTTAACGAACTTGTAGCATAAATAGTATTTAGAACACTATGCATATTTGCGCTAATGATGTGTATTGGTCTTTTAATAAGATCATTATCTTTCAATACTTTTTTAATATTATCTGCCCAAATCTCACCATAAATATGGTGTCCTATTTCTTCTCTTAAAACAGAACTAAAATTAATTGTTCTCTTTTGTTGATGACAAGTCTCACTTATTGCTAATTTTCCTAACCAATATATAATCTGAAAAAAACGATCTACATTTTCTGATGAAGTAAATGCGTTATAAGCATCAGCTACCTCGTCGTAGGTTCTTCCTAAAATATTTGCAAGATGAACTTTTGTAACTTCTCTTTCTTCCTCAGAAATATTTTTATTGTGAAGAACAACTTCTTCTAGGTTTCTCCATTCTCGAGTAATATTACCCTCTAAATTTAAAAGAATACGCTCTTTAATTTTATGAGACTCAATAAATAAAAAAGTGAGATGTGTTAGAATATCATAAATCTCAGATCTTCCTCTAGTAATCTCTATATTCATTTGATCTTTATCTATTCTATAACAATTTCTTCGTCTCTTTGGAGGTATAATTACTTTAAAATGTGTTTTATTGTAACCTTCATCTGCAGTTAAATTGATAAATTGACATTCTTCAATTCCTTCCGGTAAACGTTCTATCACATAAATTAATCCATTTAATTCTACTCTATCTTCTGCAATAGAACCATAAATTTCTGGCCTTAATAACAGTAAAGATTTTCGCAAGGTCTCTCCAGACACACCCATTGGTTTGTAAAAACCTCTACTAAATAAATGTCTCATAGATATATATAACCTTTCTATGGCATTTGTTGATTCTTGCGCTCTTGTTCTTTCTTGGTGTTTAGTTTGCAACATTGGTGTTTTTAGGCTTCAAAGATAAGAAATTAGACCTCCTTCAAGATCTTCGCGTATTTGTTTTTGTTTTTTAAAATTTTAACCGCCTCAAGAATCACCTTATCTTTTGTTAATTTATTCTGAAATAATCCTTTTTTGTAATAGTACTTTATAAGAATTTCATTCTTTATAATTTGAGATAAATAGGCTTGATCATTTGTGATTTGAGATAGTTTTTCTTTTAATAAGACCTCTCTTATATCTTCATTTTTTTCGTCTAAAAGCTTTGAGTCTTTTATTGAGTTAAAAGCTTTTAAGAATAAATTTTCTTGAGTAGTTTTAAAAATCGTATCTGTTGTTTGTATGTAGTTTAAAAAGTTTTTAAAATCAGCAGGAGAAAAAGAATAGTCGGCTGCTAAACTGATTGTTGGATTATTGTAATAAAAATCAGTTGAAAAATTAAAAATTGCTTTAGATCTAATCAAGGCTAAAGTAGCATCGGTTTTCTCCGGAAAATTAACTAGTATGTCAGGAGATATACCTCCTCCGTCATAAACTATTCTTCCGTTTTTTGTTCGAAAAGAGTTTACTATACCATCAGAAAATTTTGAAATATTCCCTTTACTATCTCTACTCGAATAGTCTAGCTCTTGGATACATCTTCCACTTGGAGTGTAATATTTAGAAATTGTAAGTTTAAGTTGTGTACCGTATGTTAATTTTCTATACTGCTGAACCAATCCTTTACCAAAAGAACGTTCCCCTAAAATCACAGCCCTATCATAATCTTGAAAAGCTCCTGCAACTATCTCAGAGGCAGATGCTGATCGTTCATTAATTAACACTGTTAGTGGAATTTCTGTATCTAAAGGAGTTTTTGAAGCTTTGTAACTATTACTAAGTTTTTTAACTTTTGCTTTGGTTGTTGTTATGTTACTTCCTTTAGGTAAAAAAAAGTTTGAAATATTAATTGCCTCACCTAAAGAACCCCCTGGATTATCTCTTAAATCAAAAATCAGATTTTTCATCCCTCTCTCCTTTAATTTTAAGAATGCCTTCTTAACTTCAGAAGAAGCCTTTTGATTAAATCTAGTTAATACAATATAACCAGTTTCTTGATCAATTAAATCGTAAAAAGGGACAGGGTTAATCTCAATTTTTTCTGATAATAATGTAACATATATAATTTCTCCTTGTCTTAACATAGATAGATTAACAGACGTATTAGGTGCCACCTTTAATATTTCTGAAAGTTCATCTCTGTCCATATTTTTTAGAGATTGATTTTCAAATTTTACAATAACATCTCCAGCTTTTAAACCTTTTTTGTCTGCCTCATAGCCTTCGTAAATTTCATTTAACACAATACCTCTTTGGTCATAAAAAACTGACATTCCAAAGCCTGAATACATCCCCTCTCTCTTAATTCTTTCTTCTTGCACTTCTTGTTCATCAAAATAGTTTGTGTAGGGATCTAACTCTTCTAATGTGTTTTTAATAGCTTTACTTGTTAATTCAGAAGGGTTAATTTCATCTATATAATAAATAGACAATTCTTTAAACAATGTTGTATAAATTTCTATTTGCTTTGCAACTTCAAAAAAATTTGTTTTAACTGAAAAAGAAAGAAAAACAATTGCTGTAGAAACAATTAATACTTGATTTTTAAATTTAGTATTTCGCATTTTTTAATGTGTTTCATTTTCTTTGAACAATGTCAAAAGTTCTTTAATATTCTCTTTTACATCAGAAAAAATTGGTTCTTTCTTACCCAAGTAGGTAATCATAATAATGAAGGGTAAGTTATAGTCTTGAAGTATTTTTCGTTGCTCTAATCTGTATGCCTCTTTTATTAATCTTTTGATTCTATTTCTATCAACCGCTTTTTTAAAATTTCTTTTTGGAACAGAAAAAGAAGCCTGGTTTTTTAATAATGAGTTTTCATCTTGAATGAGGAATATTAATCTAAAAGGATATTTTTTAATAGATTCCCCCTCCTCAAAAAGTTTTCCAATGAGTTTTTTACTTTTTAACCTTTCTTTTTTTCCTAATGTGTTCTTTTTATTCATTTATACAAACTTACAGAAAAGGGTTTTTAAAAAGACCATCTTTACAACTAATTGTATATTACAAATAGATTAAATTAATGGATAATTCTGTCTATTGGGCGTGTTAGACATGTTGGACCTCCGCCTCCTTTAACACTTATCTCATTTCCTTCATATATATGCACAGAGACACCAGCATCTTCTAATAATTTTCTTGTGATTGGATTTCCAGCTACCATTAAGCAATCACGTGGAGCTATTGCTAAAACATTACAACCCATGGAATCGAATTCTTGCTCTGGAACTTCTATTAGTTGAAAGCCTCTTTCCAACAACTCATTTCTAAACTTTATTGGCATTAATGGAGAATAAACAACCGCTAAATTTTTATCAACTGGACTTAGTATGGACATCAAATGAAAAACATCGCTTTTGCCTTTATAATGAGGTAGCTCAACAACTATAATCTCTATCCCTTTGGGTTGCAATAACCCTTTTAATTGACTGATTCCTTCTTCATTTGTTCTGTAAGTATGACCTACTGCCAATGTATTTTGATCTAACCAAGCAACATCACCTCCTTCCAGAGTTCCAGGAAACTTAATTTCTCCAAGAATGTTAATATTATTCATTTTATAAGCTTCCAGTTGAGCGTATGGCTCATGTATTCTACCTTGCTTTCCCATATTACAAATAATAATTCCAAAATCTGTTGCTATTGAAGCATCTCTACAATAAATGGAGTCTATTTTAGTTTTTTTATTGATTGGAAAAAAGCATGTGCTTATATTTTTTTCTATGAAAAATGTCTGGAATGCAGCATACTCCTCTAGTGATTTTTTAAAATTAGGCTTAGAAAGGTATTGAAGTGTTTCCCAGTGTTCTGATAATTCTTCTTCTGAGAGAAATGAGTTTTTCGCAGATTTTAAATAAACAGAGGCTAACTTTAAGTATTCTGAATGTCTAGTAACTTTCATTTTCTTTTCATTTTATTCCATTGCATTAAAACATAAAATGGAATTCCTAGCAATAATAGTAATAATCCATAGAAAACAACCTCAGCACTTGAACCATAAATAGCCCATAGAGAATAAAGAAACCCAAAAAGACCGAGTAAAACTGTTTTAACAATATTATTTGTGTAAATTTTGTTTTGAATAATTACTATTGCATATGAAGCAGACACAAATAAATAGGGAACTAGACAAGCCAACACCGTTAAGTTTACAATAAAAGTAAATTGAGTTACTAGATTTTCTGAAAAATTCATCAACATAACAACAGAACTCAATATACTTCCAACAACAAGACCTAGTACAGGAACTCCATTTTTATTTTTCCTTTTAAAAATTCTAGGAAACATCTCATCTTTTGCAGCGGCCATTGGTATTTGAGCTAAAATTAAAATCCATCCGTTTAAAGCACCCATACCAGAAATAATTGCACCTATTGCAATAAAGTATCCAGTATATTTTCCACCTATTATTTCTCCTGCTTCAGCAAAGGGTGCAGGAGAATTTTGTAAAGTTTCAGTTGGTAAGATCCCAAATAAAACAATAGTGCTAAAAATATAAATACATGTTGAAATAATGGTTCCGTACATGGTTGCTTTTGGCACTGTTTTTTCTGGATTGTGAATATTTTCTACAGGGATACTAGCTGACTCTAATCCTAGAAAGGCATATAATGTTAATGCCGCTACCAAAGAAAACGATGTAAAATTACTTTCACCTGTCATATTAAATTCCGGAAAATTATCAAGGCTGAAAAAAAAGATGCCAAAAATGATAACAAAAACTAATGGAAGTAATTTTAAGACCGTTGTTATTACTTGAATTTTACCGGTAGTTCTCATACCTTTTGAATTAATCCAAGTAAAAAACCAAATCATAGATAAACCTATTG
>Ga0228666_1000732_pt1 | contig 16545 bp, 25 predicted proteins | sample 80DmetaG_FD_182702 | JGI IMG/M metagenome (GOLD analysis project Ga0228666, IMG submission 182702) | Seawater microbial communities from Monterey Bay, California, United States - 80D | ecosystem: Environmental > Aquatic > Marine > Coastal | place: USA: California | collected 2016-10-11 | reverse complement strand
TCGAGCTCATACGCCAATGCGTCTGTATATACTATGTGGTATTTCTTTAAATTAATTTTATATATTATTTAATAAATAATAGTCGAGTTAAACAATATAACAAAATAAGTTAAATATAATGTAAAAAAAATATTAATGTTAATACAAGAAAAAAAACGAAAATCTATATGTAGTATTTTATACGACAATTTAACTTTTTTATGCAATCATTTAAGTGCTAAGTTACATGATGATTTATTAATTGGTACAGAACACAGTAGAAAAATTATTCCTGATTGTACTACCCCATCTAGAGGATTTACTATAGAAGAACCCGTTTTGTCACAATCAGAAAAAGTAGATATAATAATAACAGATCCTAAATTTGGAATGTTTTCATTATTTAAATACCATATCACTAGAGGATATAAAAATGAAAAGTTAAAAGAAAAGAATGCTTTTTATTGTAGTCATGTATTTTCATTGTTGGCTGCTTTACCCATAATTATATTTATAGCACAATGGTCTATTTATATAGCAATGGTAGCAAATGAAATAGATGGATATGATGGTAGTATTTGTCCAAATGCTTCTGATTGGAAGCGAAAATTAATAATGTTTGGTGCTTCTTCGGTTTATTTTGTGCGCTCTTTTTTTCTTTGGGATAATTTAACAGATAGAACACGTCTTCAAAAGTTAACACCTAGTATAGATATATTGGTTATGATTGATACATTTCAAGAATTTGGATTTAATTTATTTGTTTATGTGGCTAATTTATGGATCATATTTAAAGAAGATAACTTGTATGATATGGTGTTAAATTGTGTAGCAATGGAGTTTTTAATGAACCTAGACAACGAATTTGAAGAAATGTATTTTAAATATTTACCAGAATCAGCGGATGATATTTATGATAATGTTTTTGTATCATATACAATAAATCAAGAGCATATTAAAGAAAGGAAAAAATCAAAATGTTTTAAATTTATAACAGCAGGAGCATATTTACCCTTTAAATTATTAACTATTTCATTAATGTTATTTCCTGTTCTTTGTTTTATAATGATGATATATAGTCCGCTATGTAAATAATTGTATCATTATATTATTAATTACATCAATATACAAATAAATTTATAAAGTTTACAAATTTATTTATAATTATAGTATATAATTATGACTCATAACCAATATACGGATTATAAACAATATTTAAAATGTAAAGATTCAAATTATTATTTTAATGAAGCAAAAAAATTACAAAGCAATAGTTCAACGGATTATGAATTGATTTCAAAAACATTTTACAAATCTATTATTTTAAATAAAAATAATGTTGATGCAGAATACTCGATACGAAATATGATTTCACAAGGACAAATTACCACTCAAGAATGTTTAACTGCTAAAATAACTGCTCGTGCTGAATTATTACAATGTTATAGTGTTACAGATTTAAAGTAATTATTTTTGTATAGGCAAAATATTACCACTTAACTCTACTATTTTATTTGTAGTTTTATCCAAAACAGTAAGTTTATTATTAAAACATACAGGAATACCACTTTCATATACCATTCTTGTAAACTCTTCATCTTCTTTTTCTTTAAGTTTTTGTGATTGTTGTTGTAATCGTGATGTTTCTAAATCAAACTCAGCTTTCATTTCTTTAAAACATTCATCTAATTTTTCTTTTTCCGTTTTTTTAAATTTAGTATATTTGGCCATGGTGTATACCAAAGTAAGGGAATATATTTTATAACAAAATAAATATTTTTAAATTGTTATAAATATAGCTTTTAACACAAATATATCAAAAAGTAATTAAATTATATAAAATTGATTTAAAAATAATCATTATAATTATTATTATAACAATCATGAGTTTACTATTTCATAATAATACTGTTAGTTTATACGATAATTGGTATGAATCCCATGCCTCACTATTAAGAGCTGTATGTCTAGAATTGGGACATTCAGACAAAATCAATGAATTGATGGAGAAATTTGTTGGTGAAAAGATGAAAATGAAAGCAAAGAAAAATAAAAATTTGCCTAAAAAACCTAAATCAGCTTACTTCTTTTACTGTGATGATAAGCGACCAGCATTGTTGGAAAAAGCAAAAAAGAAAGGAGGTAAGGTTAATATTGGAGCAGTAGCAAAAGAATTGGGTGAAATGTGGAGAAAGTTGAAGCCAGAAAAGAAAAAGAAATATGAACAGCAAAACCTAAAAGATAAGGAAAGATATGAAAAGGAAATGGCTGAATATATGCAAAAACATGCTTAATTGAAAACAATTATAATAGTCCTAATTAAATAATAACAAAAACAAAATATTAAATTAGTAAATCATTAATATAATATTTTTTTATTATAAATGAAAAAATCATATAAATTAGATAATAAACACAGTTCAATAAAAAACGCAAATCAATCCCATCTTAAGAAAAAAAATAATAATACAATAGAAAAATTAAATATTGATTTAAACGTCGATAATTACACCATAAATGATATGAAATTATTTATTCGGTTATCAAATCAAGAAGAGTATAATTATTATGAATTAAAAGAATGTGTGGATAAAAAAATACAAGCTATATCACAATTAAATTTAAGTTTGGAAGAGAAAAGCAAGATTATAAATTTTATTAAACGAATACATTTTTCATTAAAAGACAAATTAAATATCAAGGGAAATAACAATTTAGCTGGTATAATGGATGAATCTTATTCTATTACTGATTTACAACAAGATATTAAAAAATTATCTTCTGTAGTTCAAGAAAGACGAGAAAAAGAACTAGAATCGATTTATATTAGTCCAGTAAATCAAGGTGTTGTAAATGACTTAAAAAGAAATATAATAACAAGTCAACTTAGTATTGATACAAAGTTTAGAAAAAATTATTTTAGTTCAAAAAGTAGTAATTTTACAATTAATCTTGCTACTCCTTTAAAAAATGTTATTTCTATGAAAATGTCTTCTATGGAAATAGCAAATATACAACATGTTATATCAGAAACATTAGGAACAAATGGATTTAAAGTAACCAAAACCCCTTCCTCTGGAAGTAGTGTTACCGCTACAATAAAAATTCCAAGTGGTAATTATGATACTACAACATTGGAATCAACGTTAATAGGTGTATCTACGGATGTAAATACACTTGCTTATGCTGGATGTAGTATATCCATAAATTCAAACACAATGAGAGCAACCATATCAGGGTCTTCCAATGGCGATCGTTTGGAATTGGATTTTCAAAATTTAGTTCATCAAAATGCTCCTCCAATGAAAACATTGGGTTGGGCATTGGGGTTTAGAAAAAGACACTATAAAGGTCAGCAATCTTATACTGGAGAAGGAACAGTTGATTTAGCTGGATGTAAATATATATTTTTATGTATCAATGATTTTAAAAATACCACACAAGATGTTTGTACCATTCTATATGAAAATTCATTTTTAAGAAAACATATACTAGCGAGAATACCGATGAGAGAAGGAAAAGGAGCTGTTTTATTTGATGATCCATCAGATAAAATAACGAAAAAAAGACATTATTTTGGGCCAGTAAATATTGATAAGTTACACATACAATTAATAGATGAATATGGAATGGAAATAGATATGAATTATAATGATTATTCTTTTGCCTTAGAATTTGACATACTATATGAAAAATAATACAAGACATCTAATAAACAACTTACAAGACAACAAATAAACAATTAGAAAAACAACAAATATATATATAAAATGACAATTTTATATATATCATGGATTTATCAAAATATTCTATTTTTAAATTAAACATCTCTCCCATTTCAAAAGACGAAAGTGGGAGAGATGAGTTTCATTTAGAATGTATAAAAAAAATAGACGGTAAACTTTTAAGAAACACAATAACATCTAAAAATAAATATGTTAAAATAGATCATTATTACTTACAAATAAATCCCAAGTCTAGTATTCAATTATTTAATAATATAAAACAAGCATTGACTTATAAATTTAACAATATCACAGAACTAAACTACAAATCACCTGTTCAAACATTGCAAGAGCATTATATTATGATGCTTTCACAAAAAATATTTGGAGTTCCTAATTTACATGAACCTTTTAAAAATATTCATAAATTAAAAGATACCATAGAATCAGCAATCGATGAAATGATTTATCGTTTTTTAGATATAGAAACATATAATAATAAAACATACTTAAAAGAATTGATTAATATAATTCAAGAAAATCAGTTTATATTGAATTTTCAATGTATAATTAAGCCACCTCCAGAATTAAATAGATACAATATTCATGAAACTATATGGAATATGAATATACTAGTTGATTAAATATTTAGTTAGTAAATAGAAAAACAATATATATATTTGTATATAATGAGTGGTAATTTAATATTTGAAATTCCGGTAATATTTGATATGAGTGGAGATTTAACTTTATTTGGAGAAGTACCGGCTGAAGATTTGGTAGAACACCATTTAGTTTGGACGTGTCCAACAACCGATTTATCTGCTTCAAGATTAGAAAATTTATTTTTAATAGGTGATTTAAGTGGAGGTAGTAATTTATTTTGGGCTCGCGCGGATAATTCAAGTAATGAACCAAATCCAGAATATTACGTTTCTAATTTTAGTGATTTTGTTGCTAGATTATTATTAAAAGATTCAACATTGATTTTTAGTACAGCTGATTCAACCAAAAATGTTCCTATTGGTCCGGCTATTGTTGGTCAAGATCCATCACAAAATATATATACTTCTTCCTTAACTGGTTTAACAGGAACAAGATACGCTGAATGTATGATACGAGTATTATGCACACATTTACTAGGCAATCCTTTATCTCAAACATTTATTAAAGATGAAACAGCATTAATTAATTATATTGAATCGGATGCTAATGTAAATATATTGGCTTCCCAATTAAATGAAACCTTTGGAGGGGATGTTTCAGCCAATGGTTTTATAATTGCTTCTAGTCAAAAATTAAATGGTGTAGATACAAGTATAGATGTATCTCAAAATGTTAGTGATGGTGTTGGAAATGTAATTTTAAAAACTATATATGAACAAATGTTTGCTGATATTAGTAATAATCCTACAAGAAGACAACGATTTGTTGAAATGTCTGATTTAAGTGGTAGTCAACAAAATATAAAAACATTTGTATACAAAATGCCATTTCTACCTGGTGATAGAATCAACTTCTACATTAGAAACTACATTAATTTAGATTTTGAAGCATTAACAGATGCTAGTGGAAATGTTACAAACACCTCAAATGATTTGGAATTATCCGATATTTTTCCAGGTGGATCATTATCCTTAGGAGTTCCATCACCAGGATGCTATGGTTGGATGGGTAATCCATCAAATAATTCGTTCAATGTTACACAACAAACAACTGATATTAGTGGAAATAGAAATATTTTTGATGCTCATGTTTGGAAAATACAAGTAACATTGGTTTAAATAACCAAATATTTTATGTATATAATTTAAAATTACAATATTAAATTATATAAATGCCTGTAGTTCGTATATGTCCTTATTGTAAAAAAAGTTTTTTAAAATCAACCTATCAAATGTTTGAACATGTTAAAAAATGTGATAAATATAAACCTGTAATTGTTAATGTAAATAATAATTCAAACGAAAAATCTTTAAAAATACTGAAAGTAGCAGATGAAATAAAACCAGATATACTTTTCTCATACAAATCACAAGACCCTAAGTAATTTACTAATAATACCTTTATAAAATATCCTAACATCATGCTTAAAATCACGGAGTTTATTATAGGATACCCATTTTATCATATCTTTTTCATACAATCCTTTTTTATTATAGAGTTCTGGTTTATTTTTTTTAACATATAAAAATTGTCTTCTAAAATTATTTACCAATTTATCATCATAAGGAATATAAACCAAAAAAGATTTATATTTATTGTGTTCTATTTCTTTTAAACATTTTGTATCAATTAAATGTTTAATATCTTTTTCATTACCAAAAAATCCACTACTTTCTTCAAATCCTTCGCGAATTGCTGTTTCTTTATAATGTTCTTTACCTTCTCTACTTCCTCCAAAATCAGACCATAATCCTTTTTTAGACTTATCTTTATCATATTTGTCTTTATTTTCTCTACCAAACAAAAACAACAATTTTCCTTTATATATTGTAAATGGTAATATACCTGCTCCCATTTAATATATATTAAACACTATATATTAAAAAATAATAAAAAACCAATTATCTTGATGGTTCAAATTTGTGAAACACATCTATCTCTCCCTTATTCAACAATTCAATTAACTCGTCCAACGATTTGTCACCATGTTCATCTTTATAGTAAACATATACAGGAGCAGCAGGAGATTCAATAAAAAACATTAAACCAACTAAATGCTTTAACCACTTACTTTCTAACATAATAATACTTTTTTGTAAATATTGAGGTCGTTTTCGTTTTATTTTTTTAATAAACATAGCCATTTTTATAGCATAAAATATACTAACATCACCAAAATTAGTAGCATCAAATAACATGGTAAATGGTTCTAATTTATTATACAATTCTAACCATGTCATTGTAAATTGTTTGTAATCTATATAATTTTTAATATCACCATTCATGTTAATATAGACCAATGGCCATTTATTTAAATCATAGGTGGCAAACATATATATAATATGTTGAATGTATATACATAAAATGAACGCTTCTATGTTTGGTAAAAACGATGAATCTATTACGGCATCAACTCATATGAAAAATAAGAAAAATAGTTATTTGTATACATCACGTAGTAATAATTCTCAAGAAATAACAATGAAAAATACAACAACTATTAAAAATGTTAAAAGTTATGATACTTTTTTATCAACAGTAAAGGGTTATAATCAGTGCTGTGATTTAAGTTGTAATTATACTACCTATTTAGAAAATGCAACAGACAAAATCAAAACAAACAATATAGATGATTGGTATGTTACAACAGTAAATTATGATGGATTACAATTAGATGCTTCAAATAATCCTATAGAAAAAAGTGAAATGTTAGGAGGAACAAATTGGCCTTACAATGACACTCGAGGGGGTGAAAAGGATTGTGGTTTAAAAACACCTTATTTTGTGGAAAATCATACTTATTTTAATAAAGATTCAACAAATAAAACACTTGCTACTAAAAAAGGGTCAGGAACATTTAAATATGGTCATTACTATATTTATGCTAAAAATAAACACATTGAATTTCCAAATACTAAATTAAAAGAGTAAATGAAATGGTATATAAATATTAATATGTGTTTTGATTATATATGCCACGAAAGACATCTTCGGTTGGCGTCTTGCAAAAATTTATATCAAAAAATCAAAATACAGTGGGATTTACTAGTAGTAGCGGTGGCGGTGGAAATTCAGCATTAGTACAAAAACTACAATCTTATATTAACGTAAATGTAAAGCCTCAATTTATAACCGATTATTTAAACAATCAAACGGATGATTTAGATAATTATATTTTAACTAACTATACTACAGTATTAAATAATTTAAATAAATATTTATCTGATAGTGATACAAGCTATTTAGCTGGCATAGGTATATCTATATTACAAATTACATCAAAAGGTAGAACTGATTTTAGAATATTATCTGAAGAAATACAACGATTAGAAGAAAGAGTAGATGAATTAGGTGGTAATTTGTTACCTCGTCAATCTCCTGAAGTTATTCGTGCTGTAGTAGAAGCAGATGTTTCATTGGATGTTAGATATTTGTTATATATTCAAACATATGGTGTTCCTCCTGGAGGTGTATTTGATCCAGTATTATTAGCTGAATTTGATGGGTATGATAATTAACATATTTTTCTTAGATAATATATAAAAATAATATGAATCATTCACAAGACCTAACAAAACATGATATTGCTATTAAAAAAACAAAAGATTTATGTAAAAAATTAAAACGTATTGTAAATGAAATAGAAACTATTATAGAACCTTCAACATCTCTCCCAAATCAACAAAATAATGTAAGCGTAGCGGGTGTTTCTGGTTCAGTTATAGATAATTCTTATCATTATTGGACAACCTCTTTGCGAAATTAATAAAAATTATAAGGTTTATTTATTTTACATTTTATTTAATAATCTAAGTTTTTCTTTTAATTCTTCAATCTCTTTTTTTTGAGATTGAAGTATGTTTGATTGAGATTCTATAATTTGCTCTAAATTCCTATCTGTTTTATCGCTATACCATAGTCCATTTTTATTAATAAAAGGCCCTATATCGTGGAACGTATTTCTATAGGTATTTATTTGTTGAATTAAATATTGAAAGGAATCATTTGTGAAATTATGAAAATCAATAGTATTAACATAATATTCAGTATCTCTACCTTGGTTTTTAAGTATTACATCTTGTAATTTATTTAAATGTTCAATATTAAAGGCAGATATGTTTTTCGATGCTTTTTTAATAATATCTTGATGATTTGAATCCGTGCTATTTGTATTGTAATTCATATTGTTTATGCTTAATAATACCTTTAAACCATTTAAAAAAAGCAATTTAATTGTTTTTAAGAATAAACCCTAATTCTAACTACATGCTCTCAAATTGCTTTTTTTTTTAAACCGAATGGTGATTCATATAAATTATAGTTAAAACGACAAACAAGTATTAAATTTCACAAACTACCTATCAACACAATGACTTCTATTGTAAACCAGTTTAATGAGTTTATTAAAACTCATAACTATGATGTTAAAACACATCAGGTCGAAGGTTTTGAATGGTGTTACAACAGAGAAAACGTAGCAGAGATGTATGGTGGAGGCTTATTATGTGATGAAATGGGATTGGGTAAAACGCTCCTGATGATATCATGTATTAAACTTAATCCTAAGAAAAACACGTTGATTGTAGTGCCAAAATCATTGATTGGTCAATGGAAAGAAAAGCTAACACTATTGTTGGGTAAGAAACCTAAGCTATTTCATGGTATATATGCTAAGTCATTTGTTGAAAATGCTGAGTTAGATGAGCAGATTGAGTGGTTAAGTAAAAATATATACATTACTACTTATGGTATGTTGAATTCTGTTTTAAGTAAGGTATCATGGGACCGTATCATTTATGATGAGGCTCATAATATGCGCTCACGAGGAACAAAGGTATTTCAACATGCTTTAAAAATGAATGGTAAAATCAAATGGATGGTTACTGGAACACCTATTCAAAACACGTGGGATGATGTAATAAGCTTATGTAAGGTTCTTAATTTTCCAGAAGGAGCAGACGCCTTACAAAAGGGTGCTTCAGTAGAAGTTCAACGTGATTACATAAAAAGTATTATGTTGGTTAGAACCAAGGATGAAGTGAAAATCAAAATGCCGAAGCTTAATGTAAAAATTATTAAGGTCACTCCTTCCACAAAAGAAGAAGAGAATATCATGACCGATTTTCACTCCAAACTTCAGTGTTCCAAGATCAGCAAAACATTGGCTTATCCTTTAGTTAATCGTGTTAGTGAGAGCCACCTGGCTTACCTAATACGAGCCAAACAGACATGTAGTCATCCTAAAATGGTTGAAAAAAGCATGAAAAAAGTGAGTGATGGCGATGATCTTATCCCTAATTTCGATAGTATGAGCACCAGTAAACTATCACAGTTAATCAAAACCATAGATTCACATGATAAAGCCGTTAAAAAGTTAATATTTTATACATTTAACCAAGAAAAGGCCTTTATTGAAAAAACCTTAAAATCTAAAGGATATCGTGTTGGTATAGTAAATGGTAAAACTGCTGTTAAAAACAAAAATAAAATAGTTAAGTCAATGGACTATGATGTTTTATTGGTTCAAATTAAGGCTGGTTCAGATGGACTTAACTTACAGCAGTATGGCGAGGTTTACTTCGTATCTCCACACTGGAATCCAGCAGTAGAGAAACAAGCAATTGCTCGTATCTATAGAATAGGGCAATTAGCATCAAAAGTTAATGTATATTACTTAGTATCTACATTTGATATTAAAAATAGTATTACACTAGACGAATATTGTATGGAAGTGAAACGCTATAAACAAGACCAAATAGACTTCTTATTTAATAATGAAGAAGATTAGATTACAAAAAAAAACAAAAAAAACAAAAAAACAAAACAAAAAAACAAAAAAAAACAACCTATTTTTGTTTTTAATGATATGCCCGTATATAAATTGATTTTATTTTTATACTATATATTAAATTTATATAGTAATCAACGTAATATATAGTAACAATAAATATGTCTCAACAACAAAACAATAAAGATAAACAAAAAACGTCAAAAGATAGTATGTTAAAAAATAATAAAAAGAAAGATAATATTGAAGATGAATATAGCGATGATGAAGGATCTTGTCCGTCTACATGTGCTTGTAAATATTGTGATACGAAAGACCCTGTTAATTGGGGTTATAATAAAAAAGGACAATATGTTTATATGTCATCGGATGATGATTTTGAACAAGACGAACATGGTAATAATTATTTAAAAGAATAATTAACAATAAATAATATCAACAATAAATAATATTAACAATAATAAACTATAAAACAAACAAAAAACAACCTATTTTTGTTTTTAATGATATGTCGGTATATCAAAAGAAAAACTTTTATAAAATTGCTTTTATTTTTGTACCAAAGAATTAAATTATTCAACCAACGTAATAAACAATCAAAACAATTAAGAAAACAAACATGTCTCAATTCAATAACAACAAAGAAGAACAACAAACTGTATCTGGCTTCCGTGGGGATTACAGAAAACCACGAGGAGAATACAACCGTGATTCTAGGAATTATTCAACACAAAGATACAACAACCGAAATCCAAGAAGGTTTAATGATAATCGTGGTGGTAATGGACAGCGGAATTTCCAGAGAAGACCAGGTTATCATAACAACGAGCGAAGAGGCAACAATCGTCGTTTTAATAATTCTAACTGGAAAGGTGGTTATAACAAGCGACCTTCTAATAACAGAAAGCGTGTTGTTAAAGATAACGATGGATGGTCTACAGTTCAAGGTTCCAACAACAATAGTCGTTTCAATAATGTAAAAACAAATTACGCTCCTATGAAGCCAAAAAAGGTTGTCAATAAGTTTAATTTATTGGAAGAGACCACAGTAAAAAAAGAAGTGAAGGGTATTCCTAAGGTTGTAAAAAAGAAGCCAGTATTACAAGGAGCATGGGGAAAAGGTATTAGTAATGCTGTGAAGGAAGATGTTAAATTTGAAAAAAAAGTAGTAGAAGAAAAAAAAGATGATGGTATGCTAACGCTTAGCAATGATTTAACACAGGTTCAAGATGATGCAACGAAAAATTCAGCTTACTTATTTAAACCATTGGGAAAAAATATAAAATGGGGAGATGTAGCAATGGATGAAGATGAAGATGATTATTATAGTGATGATGATTATCAAATGGATTGTAATCAAAGTGTTTCCTCACATGATTCAAGTGATTATTATGACGAATATGATTATCAATATTAATATAAGAAAACAAATTAAAAAAGAAAAACAGAAAAACAAATAAAAAACAGAAAACAAATAAAAAGAAAGGTGTTCTTACACCTATTTTTTATATATTTTATAAAAACAATCTAAATGTATTTTTCTTCAATAATATAACTTATTAATGTCCTCAGCAAACCGTATTCAAAAAGAATTATCATTACTAATTAAAGATCCACCAGACAATTGTAGTGCCGGTCCGGTAGATGATGATATTTTTCATTGGAAAGGAACGATTATGGGTCCAACAGAAACTGTATATGAAGGAGGTGTATTTAATTTAGACATACAATTTCCAAAAAATTATCCATTTAAACCACCAAAGGTAAGATTTCAAACAAAAATATATCACCCAAATATTAATAGTGGAGGATTTATATGTTTGGATATATTTAAAGATAACTGGAGTCCAGCATTAACTATTTCAAAGGTGTTGTTATCTATTTGTAGTTTATTGACGGACCCGAATCCAGATGACCCGCTTGTGGTTGATATAGCAGATGAATATGTAAACGAACGAGAAAAATACAATGAGACAGCAAAAACATGGACACAAATTTATGCTAGTCAATAACGAATTCGGTATTTATTGTAAAATATTTTATTTATTATAATAAATGAAATGTTTTAAAAAAAATAACAAGTGCTTTCCAATTACAACATTAAATAATGATGTATTTGAAAAAATAGACTTACATGATAAATCCAAAATGCCAGAACAAGGCTGGATTCATTCATGTGTTAATTGTGGATTATACACTGCTTCTACTATATTATTCAATCGATCTACTTATATTAATAAACAGTGTGAATTTTGGTTTTACTTATGTAAACATTGTAATCATAAAATTTCAAATAGCGTGAAGGATTATATTGTTTTTAGTAAGCGATGTTCTAAAAAGGTTAGAAAGTATAAAATAAAAAATTTAAAATTAAATTTGGATCAAGGACATACTGATTTTGAAGCAGAATTACCAGAAATCTCCATTTCATAATTACCACAAGCTCGTCTTGCTTTTACACGTGCAATTTGATCACTAGCAGATATCATTTTATCAGCAGTATTTACTTTAACATCACAATTAATAGCAGCGGATGTTTTATTTTCCAAATGTTGTTTACTACTGGATTCAGGCATTCTTTTAAATGTTGTTTTAGGTTCTACAAACTGCCTTATTCTTGTTCTATATAAATTACGATAAGATTGTTGAAAGATTGGTGTTTTAGCATAATTACTACAACATTTACTTTTATTTACACCAGTGTTGGTAACTGCTAATTTAAATCCACCACCACTAGCATTTACAGTATTGTGTCTTGTTTTATTATCAAGTTTTCTTTTCAAAACATAAATGGACATTATAATGTAATATTAGAAAATAATATTACATTATATCTATTAAAATTGCTTTTATTTTTGTACCAAAGATATAAATTATTCAAAACTATAACAAACAACAAATTAATTACAAACAAACTAAAATGACTTCAATGACTATATTTGATAAAAACAGCAGTAACAAACATGGCATATCATTATGTATACCATTTGTGTTTAAACATATCACAAAGGAAAAGATTTTCGCGGTGATACGTTCTCAACGAGTTGGTCATATTGAGAGGATTGATATTGTCCAAAAGGACGAGAAACACAATAAAGTGTATATTCATTTTGCTAGAAGCAGATGGGGAAATCCATCAAATATTCAGTATTCGAAAGATGTATTGTTAAACCTTCAATCTGATATTCCATGGATCGTACCATATTCAAGATATGGTTACTGGAAATTGTGGATATCGGAGTCAGAAAAACCGGAAAACATGGATGTGGCACTAACAGCTCCTCGCGTTAAACGAAAAGAATGTATCGATTTATCAGAAACTAAACCAGTTCCAAGTTCTATTCTATTGAATTTAAATGACCCAATACAAGCAAGAATAGCATCTACCTCTCCTCCCAGCAATTCATACTACCAAGTAGTGGCGTAATTAAAATATAATTAATATAAATAAAACTCAAACAACCATTAAAAAAATAAAAAATATAAAAAAAAATACAACCTCACGGTTTTTTTTCTAACAACCATAAAAATTCTTTTGTTTCTTTTTTTGTTTCTTTTCTTTTATAATTAGCAATACCTTTTAATTTATTATATGTTTTATGAGTTACTGGTATTTTTTCTACACTACCATATTGCTTTAATATTTTATCCAATTCTGTTAATGGAATAATACCACCATTATTATATGAAATTAAAATATATGTTGAATTTGTATTTTCTATTAGATTTTTAAATGCTGATTGTGCCTTTTTTTTACTACAATAATTAGATTTTAACCAATTTTTAGGTTGTCCTCGATAGGTATCAGGTATATCTATTGTTGTATCCCAACTATTAACAATATCTAATAAAAAATAATAGATGTTATAAGGATGTTTATTATAAGGAGGATCATAGTAAACCAAATCTAATTTGGGTATTTTTTTAACCCATTCATTTGTATCCATTTGAGATAGAACTACTTTTTTAGTTCCTTGTTTTGAAAATATGGGATACGGTAATTTAATCAAACCAGTAATTCTATTTAAATCAATTTCTTTTTCTCCTCCATATTTCCCCTTACCTGACTTATCTTTATAATAGGAACTAAATTGTCCATTAGTATTATTATGAATAGACACTTCAACTAATAAAGGAGCTAATAGGTAATGTTTATAGATTTGTGGAACATTATTTATAATATAATGCATATAAGCGTCTATTCGTTTACCATTTTCATAAGTAAAAAAAACTCTATCTTTTTTTGTTATAGTAGGTTTATGTGGTGACCAATATAATTGAATAAAAGGAACAATCATTTTGTTTCTCTCCCATTCTTTTTCTACAAATTCATTGGCTTTATCAATATATTTTTTAATTTTATTTATAGTTGTTTGACTTGGTTTACTTAGGTAACATTTATTAATAGTATTGGAATAACCCGCTATATCATTTGTATGCAAAAGGCAACTATTATTTTTAAATACTCTAGATAAAATACCAGAACCTGAAAACCCATCACCTATAGATAATTTTTTTTTGGTTTTATTTTCCAAGGTTTTTATAATTTCTTCTATAATACCTACAAATTTTCTTTTATTTCCTAAGTAAGTAATAATTTGTTTTTTATAAAATTCATCATTATTGGAATACATTATAAAATATAGTAGAAATAAAAATTGTTATATAAACTAATTATTGTTTAAATCGTTGTTTCGGTTTATGTAAATAAACTACCCAAAACCATGGATGATCGTAAAATATTTTAATGTTTAAGTTGTTTTTTAATTTATCTACTACTGTTTTTACATATTCAGTTTGATGCCAGTAACTGTAGTAAATATGAACGATGTTTGTATTTTTACCTCTATTTTCAATAATATCTATTTTTTTAATTTTTCCAAATTGGTATTGGTCTAAAACATCAAATATTTGTTTTTTTTTAATGTTTTTACATACCCTTGGAATACATAATGTATAATTGTTAAACATGGATTGATGGATTCTCAACTATCCATATTTATAAATTCAATTTATAAAATGCTGTCTCTTGTATAAGGTTATTATCAACCAAATGCTTAACAATTAAACATTTTTAGAACGAGATTATTATTATAATAATTTACCTGGGGTAGCTGTTAAGAGACATATTATATTATAAAAATCGCTTTAAATTGATTTAAATAAATAAGTTATTAAATAAGTTATAACAAATATAAACAATGAACCGTTTTCAAGATTTATCCAACAATACATACAAGCCAAGAACATTTAACAGAGATATGTCTAATAATCGTTTTAGACCATCCAATAACAGGTTTAAACAACAGAGAAGTGAATCGAGATTTGGGTCTAATTTACCTACAAATTCAAGATGGAAACAAGATGAACAACCAAGAGAACAAAGAAATCATTATAATAGTGGGGGAGGTTCATGGAAAAATACAAATCGTCGTTTTGGTAATAGAAGATCACCACCTCCTAATAATTTAGAACCACATGAACTAAATAGTAAATTTGTGGATTTAAAATCAATGAGTAGAGGTTTTGATGTAATTACAACCAAGCCAAAGCAAAATAAAAAAAAGAAAAAAAAGAAAAAACAAATTGTAGAAGAAGAACAATTAAATAATAATAAACAATTAAATAAAAATACAAATAAGTATGATTTAACTAAACAAGAACAAGATAAATTAAATGAATTAATTATAAATCAGTACAATTATGAAGTAATTGAAGAAACAGAAAGTGAAGGCGAAGAAGAATTAAAAGAAGAAGATTTGGAATGAATTAGTATAAAATAAAAATAATTAATAATACATTTTTTTATATGACTGATACTGAAAATATAGATGAAAATGTTGAGTTAGATGATGAATGGATAAAAGAAATAGATAAAGATGAAAAAATGTATAGTAAATTTTATACAGCTAGTCCTAATTATATCAACTTATACATAACTTATCTGGATACTTCTAATAATATTATTCATATCAAAACACAAACAACTGCTTTAAAAGACAGTATATTAACAAAAACAAAGTTGATATATTACATTAGTAAATTTTCCACCTTTCATAACAAAAAATATCATTGTTCGGATATTGTTAAATATAACATAGATGTAGATTCCAAAACCATAAATCAATATATAGAACAACCAGAGTCATATAAATATTTATCAAATGAAAATAAGTTCGATGATATTTATTGGAAAAATAGTGTTGAAATATTACATTCAATAAATTCTTTGTATATTTTTTACAAACCTTTATCAAAATCAAAAAATAAAGTTAAAAAAACAAAAAAAACAAAACAAAAACATAGAAAAAAAACAAAAAAACAACTTTATTAAAAAATAAAAGAAACTACTTAAATTTAGAAACACTATAATATCATTATGACTAT
>Ga0228666_1000728_pt1 | contig 16647 bp, 24 predicted proteins | sample 80DmetaG_FD_182702 | JGI IMG/M metagenome (GOLD analysis project Ga0228666, IMG submission 182702) | Seawater microbial communities from Monterey Bay, California, United States - 80D | ecosystem: Environmental > Aquatic > Marine > Coastal | place: USA: California | collected 2016-10-11 | reverse complement strand
TGTCCGAGCTTTACCATGGGCGCCATTTGTTGAGTACCTTGCGCTATCATCTGTTTGCCCATCTGCTGCCCGTTCTGCATCATCTGATTGCCCATCTGTTGTCCGAGCTTTACCATGGGCGCCATTTGTTGAGTACCTTGCGCTATCATCTGTTTGCCCATCTGTTGCCCGTTCTGCATCATCTGATTGCCCATCTGTTGCCCGTTCTGCATCATCTGCTGTCCCTGTGTTGTCATGTTCTGAAACGCAGGCGCGTTATTTCCTGACTCGAACTTAGAATCTAATATTTTTTTTTTTTTTGCGGTAATACGTTTTTTCCTATTCCTAATCATTTTCTTATGTGCAGCGTTTCCAACAAATTTTAAACCTCTATCAAACAATTTAAAAGCCGAAGACCCAGCTCCGGGAGCGGCAATACCCATTGCAGGAAATAATAATAATGTAACCGCTAAGGACAATCCCCCCGCAGTCATACGACGAAGTGCACCCGGACCCTCTTTTTTGATAATATTTTTCATTTTGCCTCTCATAGTATTTTCAATTGTTTCCCTTTTGGCTTTACCTTCTTGCAAATTTATTTCTTCTTCTTTTGTTAATATTTCTCCCCGTCCTTTTTTTTGGGTCAATTCTTCTTCAGTTTTTTTAAAAAATAAAAGACTATTTTGGTCTTGTTTCAATGACTCGATATTATAATCTAATATTTTTTTTTCTTTTGCGGTAATATCAATTTCAAGCGGTGTTTGATTATTATAATTCTGTATTAAATTACTTTTACTACTAAGTTTATAGCAGAAACTTTTTTTTTTTTTTTTTAACAATTTGTAATTAGTTGGACATGTTTCATTTACATCAAGATAAAATATTAATAAACCTCTATCAGAAACGTCATCACCGTTCCCGTTTTTATTTTCGGTCGAGTTATTTGGTTGTCTAGATTCCATCGCATTTTCATTTTGTGACACTATTTCCGTTGATACTGCTTGATTGGGTTGCACGGCTGATGAACCGCCACGTTTAGAGTATCTTTTCTTTTTTAGAGTGTAATTTTTCTTTTTTCCTTTTTTTTTGATTTTACTCATACATGTAATATATATAAACAATGATAAATAATATAGAATGTCATAATTATAGTTTGGCATAATTGCTCAATAAAGTATTTGTTTCTAAAATTTGTTCTTTGTTCATGTTTAATATCCAACCCTGATGTCTTTTCTTGTTCAACAAATCAATATTAACAAATAAACAGTAATTGTTGGACGCAAATGAAATATTATCAGAAGATAAAATGTTCTCAAGGTGGATCAACTTTTGATTCGAGTCAACCACCCCAATTTTCTCTTCTGAAAAACTATCTAAGTAATGAAGTTTCTCAAAAGTTTTATCAAAATGTTTTATGTCAGACGTGTAATTGTGTCGGCATTTTTTTCTTAAATAATCGAGATAAATCTTAGTGGTTTCATCGTTTTCAGGTCCCGCGATCATATAACAAAACGACGGAATAATCAGTTTATTGGAAACATTTACACCCTCGTTATTTACACGGCATATTTTAAGTTTTTCTGGACAAAATTCCTCATATTTGGGGCATTCAGAAAATAAAAAGTTTGGTCTCATGACAACACCCCCATATTTGTGAATAATTTTGAATTTGCAATATTCTTCCCATTGTTTGAGGTCTTGTCCGCCCAACAAATCAATATGTTCGATGTTACATAAGTCGTCGTCATCATCTATCATTTTCACAATATCTTCATTTGTGTATAGAATAATGTCATAGTTTTGGTAACAGTGATTCATAAGACTCTCAACACAGAGACGAGTCAATCCCGAAATACCAGAGTAGTCATCCATATGTATAAATATTTTTGGTTTTATTAGTTTATCCATATTGATAATATTGTTGAAATAACAATCCTCCAGCTTGTCACAATCACATTTTTCATTTTTTCTTAGAACAATATCGTACATATTCAAATTAAAATAAAACAAAATTATCAAAATGATTACAACTAAAAAGACAAATGACTTCAAACTCATAATATATATATATTTATAACAATATTTATATTATGAAACACTATTCCTCCAATTTTAAGTATTTTGAAATGTAACTGTGATATTTTTTGTCCATTTTCTCTTTTTGTTTCATTTGCTCAAACGCAAGATTCTTAGACTGGTTATTGAGAAGTTTTTCCTTATTTTCAAAATAATGTAAACTGGCTTCATTGCTTAGAGGCTCGTTTGAATTGTCCTCGGCTTCTAAAAACGACTTGTATTCTTGAACACTAGAGAATTTGGGTTTTTCTCTATATACTTTGTCAATGTCCATCGCGACAAATGGATTTGTATAAACCTCTTTCAAATCTGTTTGAGTATTTGAAAAACCGCCTCCACCAACTTCGGTTATTTCATCGACATTTATTATAGCGTTTTGTATAGCGGTTTGCCTACTTTCCTCTAAGTCGTCTTTATTGTATATACCATCTTCCGACTTTAACCAATTAGAATAACCATCTTGATTTTCCGAAATATATACCTGTTCAAACATTTTGTTAAATTCTTTGGTAAATAATTCGTAATTTTTTTCGGGATCAATATTGTTCGTTTCTAAATAGTTTTTAAAATTTGCGTCCACTTCGTAATTGACAGTTAACTTATCTTTGTCTTTTTCGTGGTGTGTAAAGTTATATATTTCTTCAATTTTACAGTACATCTTAATCATAAACACGAACACCTTGCGCGGTAGTTTAGATCTATCTGGATGTAATTTCAACACTTTGCGTTTAGCAATTTTCAAATCAGTGTGATCAAAATCGTCTTCTAACGCAAATAGATTTAATAAAGTTTGATAATCATAATTATCTTCATTCATATCAATCTCCAAATGCGACATTATCTGAATATCTTTACTATAATTTATATAATAAAATCCAACACCTTCTTTATTTCATCTTCTTTTGTTCCGGAAATACTGGCTTGTGGAATATACATATGTTTTTCTTCATTCTGTTTGTATACCTTTTTTGAGTATAAAAATAGCGCCGGGATCCCATTAATCATTTTTTGTTTTTTCATAAACGCATACAGGTCAAAACACTCATCCACATCTACAGAAACAAAAATAAACTTATTCTTGAGTCCCTGCGCTTCAAATTTTTGTGCCTTATCTTCCAAAAGACGCGTCACAAATGGCGCTATTAGTTTACACGGCTTACACCAATCAGCATAAAACTTGAGGATAACAAAATCATAGGGAGTATTTTTTAGGAAAAATGACAAATCTTCTCGCGTTTCTAGAATAATCTCCTCGTCTTGCGTGTTTTCTGTAGAAATGGGCATTTTATGGTTCTCAATATATTCTACATGTGTATTCGTTTTTATATTATATTGAATTCATTTCATTTTATAAGTTGATTCGAAACAATTTTGTTTAACTTGTGAATGTCAATATGGACAAGTTCTAAATGAGACTCCCAGAAATATTTACATAACAAGTAGTCAATATTGTAATTACTTTCTTTCAATAAAGGCGTCTCATCATAAATTCTCTCCAAGTTGCAAACGTCTTGGGGAATTATTTGTGCGTGTTCTTCATATGGCAACACATACAATAAAAGCGCCGCTTCGTGAATTGATGGCACCGTGATTGATTTCAAAATTGTTTCATCGTTGAAAAGAGGAATATAAGACAAAACGTCCTTCAATAAGGGAGCATGTCCGTACAGATAACATTTTGTATTATCTATAACACTATTGTGATAGTAATAGTGCCAAGTCCATTGTATCATTTCTAGGTAATTACAACATATTTCCTTGATAGAGTTAGTTTCAAAGACAAACTCGCGGAAATTGTCAATATTATCATATAAATACTCTTCTTTTTCTGTGTCAAAGCAGGGGAGCATTTCCAATTTGTCACTTTGATTCAATGGTTGTTTCTTGTATTTCTGACCCAGCTTCCACTTTAGATTTGTCAAAATATTTTCTTGTTCTTCCTCACAAAGAAGAGACAAAAAAATGTGGAAATGTTTCCAGTTTATATTTCCTGTATCAGTAGAAATCAACGGATATTTAGAACCATCGTGTTTCAAATAACCTTCTACTATAAATGGAATTCCATTATTCCTAATATTGATGCTATGCAGGTGTGGTAGAAAATCGTTCCCACATAAGAATGCCATGAAACAATAATCGCAGATAGCTTGGCTTGTGTTGACCCTCAATTTATTACCAAGTTCGCGAGAAAATAGCTCAATGTCAAAATAATATTTCTCTTTTTCGTTAATTTTACTAATATAAGAAAAGTGGTGAGTTTCTTTATAAAGAAAAATGGTGTAATCGCGCAGTACTAGTAAGAGACCCAGCATAAACAAATCTGCGTCTAATCCATAAATAATAAGGTTATGGTTTTTGAACATTGGATTTGATTTGATAATATTAGATATTTTGTGTTCTCCTTCATCAGGTTCCGACGATGGACTGAAGACAATGTTTATTTCTTTGCTAAATTTTTTAGTCAAATATTTGTCAAGTTCGCTCATAAATATAGTTCCGGGTGTAATTTGATTGCGGTTCCATGAATCAGAATCCTTGTTAAGGATTTTATTGGTAAGTGACCCTTTATAACGGCGCTGACGCTGTTGATTCATTTTAGCATAAGGTGGGACGCCATCAAAACAAACGTAGGTCTTATTTTTTGGGTTGACGGATTGAATCAAATTAGTTATATTTTCGTATACTTGTTTGAATATAACATCATTGTCGGGTGGAACTCCGTTCTGAAATTCATTAATACAGTCATATATTAATGAATTTGCGTCTACAAACAAAAAATCACTTCTCACTTGCGATTTGTTCCGAATGATTTTAGAGTGGTTTCTTAGGATAAAATTAAAATAACTGGGGATCCCCATATTAGTCAATACATATTATGATATGTTATATTTAATTTATTTATTATAGTGTATATATAAATAATGTCACAAACTAACACTAGCGCAAATAGTAACAAATCAAAATTGTGGTTTTCGAACAATATTTTGCCATCGACATCGTCTGCGCTGTATTTAGTTTCTTTTGTTGGTCCTTACGTCTTGATCGGATTTTTCCTTCTTTTGTCTATTTTCAATCAGAACCTCAAGGGTGTCGCATATTTAGTCGGAATATGTGTTTTGTTCACAATATCAAGAGGTGTTTCTGAAATGCTTGGCTCATTTTCAACTTTTTCAACTAACAGAAAATGCGGCGATCATGGCGTATTTCATCAGTCCAACGGATTGCCTCCTGGGACATTGGTGTATGTATTCTCTTTCTTCTACTTAATCACGCCTATGGTTACAACCGGGATCGTAAATATGCCGCTGTTAGTTTCGCTCGCGTTGATGACTATTGTTGATGCGACCGTAAACTTGCGGGATAAATGTACCGACTTGAGTTTCATAATGATTGCCATTGGATTTGCTTCAATAATCGGAACGTTATGGTCAGTATTGATTTATAGCGTCAAACGCGAATTAGCTTATCATACAGATTATATATCGACGAACAAATTGGCTTGTTCGTTGCCATCTAAACAAAAATTCAAGTGCGTTGTGAAGAAAAATGGAGAAATTATTGGTTGAACTTTGAAATATTCTTCCTAAAATAATCACAAAACTGTTTCAAGAAATTTTTGCGGTGATAAGAATGTAGCATCATCTTTTCTCCGTATCTCGCATTTAGGTTTTTGTTAAAATACTCACTTAGAACATCTTTCGTGTTATATTGGTTATATTGTTCAATATTTTTAAACGAGTAATTCGGTTTTTTCAATCGTTTGTTTACAGTATTATGCATAAAATAGACAAACTTGATCAAATCGTCCTTCGTCTTGACGTTATTTAATCGGTGTTTTTTAATGATTCCAGTTGAGTGCGAAGCGCATTGTGGACACGGTAGATTGGAGCAAATATTTGTTATCATTTTTATGATATTTTCTCGTTCTTGTGGGAACTCTTCATCTTTGATTTTTATGGTAATACAATGTAAAACTTTCCATATGAGCGGACCCCATTCTGCCTTTTTCATATTCACAAAAATATATATAAATAGATATAATATATAAATATAGGCTTAAACATATGAAATTATCAGACGCATTAAAAATATTCAATGAAGAGCAGTCCGATAATTCTGGTCGCAAAGAATGCTTAATCACCCGCCAGGAAATGAAAAATGAAATTGTCTTGAAATGTAGCCACAGTTTTGAACATGAGGCGCTGATCAAGCATCTTGTTGGAACACAACGCCATTACGACTCTCATAAATGCCCATATTGTCGTAAGGTGAACACTGGCTTCGTCCCGTTTTACCAGAGCCCTGAGAGCACTGAACGCGGCGAACAACTATTGAATAACATCAATAGAAGTCTTTTTAAAAAAAATGAATATATAACTTGTTCTTATTGTTTTGTAAGTGGAAAAAATAAGGGCAAGTCTTGTGGAAAGGTTGGGCATAAATTCAACGAAGGGAATTACTGCTTTGCTCATTATAAACAAGTAACGAGGCAGAAAGCAGAGTCATCAAAGAAACAATTAAAACCACAGTGTTGTCATGTCCTTAAAAACGGCAATCAATGTAAGTTAAAATGTTTTAATACTGAAAGTGGACTATGTAAAAAGCACGATAACGTTGTAACTTAAAGTTATTTCTTCTTGCGACCCTGGGATTTATTTTTGGCTTGTCTTTTTACTTCATCCCAGAAACTCTTTGAACAATCGGTCTTTTTGCATATACTGCTCACATACCTTCTCGTCTTACTGTTGGGCGGCTTATATGAAACACCGCCTTTTGGTCCAACTATTAATTGACGTTCGGTTTTGTTTTTTTCATTGACATACTTCAAAACGCGTTTCTTCCTACCAGAGATTGTCATTATTTTCGTTACACACCTTGTGTATTTCACCATAACTGTTTATAATATAATGCGAGAAAAATATTGTGCTATATTATATAATGAAATATACTCGGAAAGGCGAGAAAGCAAAGCGCAAAATGGTGAAAAATAAAAGTAGAATGATAAAAAAAAGGTGGTGCTACTACAAATGTAAAAAGCGCACGCAGCATCGTTGACGGAACCCAAATAACGAACACCGAAAAAGAAATACAGCATTTAAAACGTGTTATCCATCAGCAAACCCAAGGAACGGACACCGTCATAAATGAAAGAACAAAAAGAGAAACAGTCATGACAACCAAAATCCAAAAACTAGAGGAGCTTGTAAAAACATTAAACAACAAAAATAATGAATTGGAAACGAGTAAAAAGGAATTGGAAACGAGTAAAAAGGAATTGGAAACGAGTAAAAAGGAATTGGAAACGAGTAAAAAGGAATTGGAAACGAGTAAAAAGGAATTGGAAACGAGTAAAAGGAATTAGATTCAAAAATATCCCATTACATAGGACTGTATAGTGCAAATTACGAAGCACAAACAGAAAAGGTCAATCTCGTCGTTAATGGGATAAATCAAATTGGTTATAAGATAAATGAAATTGGTGGTATAATTGAAAAAATACCTACGCTTAATAAAGTATGTGGAAGCGAAAATATAAACCCAAAATTTTTCTTGACAACGGTCAATAATTAAATAATTACAAGATATAAATATTTATTTCTTCTAATTATTATGAATGAAGAAAGCGTTTTAACAATCAAACAGTGGTTAGATATTGAGAGTAAAATTTCACAACATGCTCTCATCTTGAGAGAACTTCGCAAAGAAAAGAAACAATTAAATGCATCACTTTTAGAAATAATGAAAGAAAATGACATTGATTGCTTTGATTGCAATAGTGGTCAAATTACTTACATTAAAAATAATGTAAAACGCGGGCTGAATCAAAAGAATTTACACGAATTGTTGGGAAAATATTTCACTAGTCAAAACGCAAATCCAGCCGAGGCTGAAAAACTGTGCAAATATATCCAAGACAACCGGGGGACTGAAATCAAAGAAACGGTAAAATTAAAAAAAAATAAACTGTAAGTATAATATTATTTAAACTAATGCCCAATAATGCAAATGACGCTAATGAAACTGTCAGCGAATCCGGGTCGGCAGTAAATGTAACAATTCCCAAATATATGCGACTTATAATTTTCATGGTGTTTGTCTTTTTGGTATTAAACGCAATCTACGAAATATCTAACTTTTTTAATGTTGAATCTAGTTCTACTTACACATATTTCATTTGGTTCTCATTGTTACTGTTTTTGTTTGTGATTTTACCTATTAAAAGAAGCGTGTTTTCTTAATTGGTTAGCAGCGCCCCTTTATACCATTTTCGTAAATAAATAAAAATTGATTTAAATATATATTAATATATTAATTTAACATAAAGAACGCCACTATGGAGAAAAATATCCGCGCCAAGATCACCGACTATGAGTGCAAATTCAAAGACAATGTTAAGAAGTGGTTCCTTGAAAATGACGCTTCCATTATTTGTGGAAATACCCATGATAAGACAAATGACTTCATACAACACCTGAGCGATTTTCCCAGACTGGAACTGAGTTCACAAGATTTTCAAAAACGCAAACGAATTAAGAATAATGTCCCTGACTATAATCGGTGTATCGCAATGAAATGTAATGGTGACCGCTGTAGTCGCAAACAAAAACATTCGGGCACACACCTATGTGGAACGCATATCAAGGGAGCACCTCACGGGACATTCACAAGCAATCAAGAAATAAACAAAAAAAGGCAAGTGAATTTATGGCTTCAAGAAATAAATGGAATTTCTAGATATATCGATGAAAATGAAAATATTTACTCTACCCAAGATATTCTTGATAAGGTAAATCATCCCAAGATAATCGGAAAGTATGGCATTAAGTCTGACAATGAAACATACTATATGATTCAGGATTAATATAATATATTCTTCTTAATTAACTGTTTCGAATACATATAAATTTAAATTTTCTTGCTTCGAATCGCAAAACGGACACCGCAACTCTTTTTTTATTTTCGTTTGTTCTAAATATTTTTTGTAACAATATTTGTGGAAAATGTGATTACATTTTTCGGTCTTGATACATGGCGAACATTTCAGTAATTCTAAACATATCCCACACTCGTCATTTGGTAATAAGTTTTTATATTCACTTTTTTCAAGTGAAAAATTTTTCTCTTTTGTATGACGTATTTTGAGTAGGTCGAAACATTTCATACATTCAAGCATTGTAATAGATTAATCTTATTGAATATTATTTAATTTCTAAATTAGAATATTTTAAATACTTGACAAAATATTGATGCAAAGAATAATTCAATATGTCAAGACTATCACATTTTGGTTCGTGCCAATAGGGGCTTTGTGCTATATTGACGATATTTGCGCATTTGTTTCTATCATTTTGTCGGGATTCTAATGACAATAAAAACATTGTTTCGCGGAATGAAGGGTATAAGAGCGTTTTTTTAATACATTCACTTTTTGCGTCTTCATCTTCATGTTTACATAACTCATTAACAGAATGTAAAGATGGTAAACAAATTTGTATTTTAGGACGCCATATATAATATTCATTTTGATTATCTACATCGCTTATGATATTATATTTGAAATCTGTCAAATTGACACTTGATTCAAAAACCGGTTTTCTAGGACGATAAAGTAAGTTAATGCTATGTTGTTTTTTTGCGATTTCTTCGGCATTTGTCTCCACCAATTCATCATACCAAAAAGACGCAATTTGATACGCATCGTTTGATGTTATTTTGCGAAAGTCGTTTTTTATTTTTTGATTAACCAAAATTTTATGAAACATTTTAGATTTTAACGACGACAACTGAATATATCCATTAGAAACTGGCATTTGTGAATATAATAGGGTACACAAAAACGACAATGTCTGAAAGTACCGACACATATAGCAAAGCTTCTTCTTATTGTCAACGACACTTTAAGTTAATGTTTTAGTTAATTGAACAAATGATTTAAATAGATTGCCTTATAGTAGTGTATAACAACAAACAATCAACATGCCAGAACTATATCAAGTAAAGTGGTTTAGCAAGAAGAAGGGCTACGGATTTGTTGAGGGCAAAGATCAGACTGAGTATTTTGTCCACCATACCGATATTCAAGTTGATAGCGGTTTTCGATACCTCAAGCAAGGTGAGCTTATTGTAGGTGTTCCTGAGAAAATGGACGGTGACAAGGTGAAGTTGGCAAAGATTTCGTCTCCGATGGAGGGTAGCGGTCATCTGATGTGTGAAGTGGAGAAGATGAACTCTCAAAATCGTCGCGATAATAATGACGAAGATGAACACGCGTAGTTAACACGCGTAGATGTCTGAAACGTTCTAATAATATTCTAACACATGCTTGCAAATATAATTACAAAACATCTTTTAAAAATGATTTATCATCTTATTCATATTAAAATACTTTTCTTGATGTATATTAATATGAACAACATATATTTATTTATTTCTCTTTTATGTATAATTTTTTTGAATTGCTTTTGGAGGACTTATGTAACAAAGAGACGAGAAGGTTTCAATATTGAGAAAGAAATCGGGAAAATTGGGAAAATTGGGAAAGAAATCGGAAAAATTGGGAAAGAAATCGGAAAATTTACTGATTTTATAAAAAATTTCGATCCCGGAAAATTAATTGATGAAGGTCTTGGAAAGATTATTGATTCTATTCTTGGAAGTGTTCCAATACTGAAAGATATACACAAAAAGGTTAAAAAAGAAAAAGGATTTATCGATAAATTCAAAACCACCTTTTTTGAACTTTTCATTTCATTGCTCACAATTATATTCTTACCACTTGGCGCATTTGCCTGCTTGTATTTATCATATCAACTATTTTTAGTAATGTTGGCAAATATTCCAATGTTATTCCAACCGAATTCATTATTGAGTTATATTTGCTAATCATGGTTTCTTTTTGGCGCGTTCAGTTTATTTCACTTATTCGCGTTTGTGTATACAACATTGAGTTGAAAGTTATATTCTGAGTAGGGAAAATGCTTAACTTTCATGAAATTTCAAAAAGTGAAAATAAAAAGGCTCTAAATTTTCTATCCCTCAATCGCAATCATCTGCCTTTTGTTATATAACATGACAAGTATTTCTTCTTTAATATTGTTCAGCATTTCATCTTCATCTCGGTTTTGTAAATATCTTTGGAACGAAGCAATAATATCCGGATATTTCTCTTTGTATTCATCATACCAGGCTTCCAATACAAACTCATTATTATCATATAGATCATCTACTTGTGTCTTTTTGTCTTGAATTTGCCAGACATTGTCTTTATAAATCATAAGGTATTTGCCCTTGATATTCGACAGGTAAATATTCATATTCTCGGGTTTGTTGGTATTAAAATGTACCTTTTCAATAAGGGTCTTCACACATTTGTTACAGTCTTTTATACAAGTGATATAATCTTTCGGTGTCAGATGACTGTAATCTGTATCAGGATGATTCAATACTTGAATGTTTATAGTATTATTGAAATTTTGGACAATACCCTGGTTTATATTCTGGATTTGAAGCTTATTAGTTAATTTGTCTATTTGTTTCTGCATTATTTCCATTTTTTTGTCCCTCAGCGCAAGTTGCTTGTCAATTTGTTTGTCTTTCAATACAATTTGTTTGTCCTTTTCATTCAATAGGCGAGCAAGTTCTTGGAAATCTTCGTCTTTATTTTTCTTACATACATACTTAATATGTTTATACATTGATTGTTTAAATTTAAAGCACTTGTCACAATACTTACATTGAAATTTTGTAATGGGAGTTGGTGGGGTTGAAAAAAAGGTTGACTTTTGGTTGACTAAAAGTTGACTAAAAGTTGACTTTTGGTTGACTTTTGGTGACTTTTGGTGGCTTTCTGATATGCGCGTTTTATGCTTTTTTGTATTGATGTGTTTATCGTAATTACTTTTCTGTTTCGCATCATAATCGCAGACAAAACAATAATAGTTACTCATTATTTAATTCTATATAATCCTTTTATATTTTAATAATTGTAGTAAAAAAGTAGTAAAAAAGTAGTAAAAAAGTAGTAAAAAGTAGTAAATGAAAATTTGTCTTACCTTTATAATAACAATCATTTACTACTTTTCTTACTACTTTTACACCATAATTTACTACTTTTTAGGTTGACTAAAATAAAAAAATAAAAAATATGGAGGGGGGGGGAGCAAGACTTTCAACTTTCGTGAAAAATAAAAAAAAGTTTTTTTTGGAAACTCTGTTTTTTGTTTTATGGATTCTGTTTCATGGATTCTGTTTTATAGATTTTGTGGATTTTGGATTGTTCAAATTTCGAAACAATCTCCTGGTTGTTTATTCTCAAATAATATATATATTTTGTCTTCTATTTGCAATGTTTTGTATTCTGAATTACTTGGTGTCGTTTTTAATATTAATTCACCTAGATTTTTACTCATGCATTTAGAGAACACAGTTCCCATTTATTATTAAGAAACATTTATTCTCATACATTATTATATGGATGAGTTGTTTACAAAACTACCAAACTTGAAACAAAACATCAATCTCACAAAAGATACATTAAATAATTTCTACAAGTCTCTCCAAGAAAAAAAAGACAAAATAACACATACATGCACGCCAATAACATTTCTAGGAAAGTATCCACATAGCTTGAAAATACCACCAACAGATTTCATCGAGTCAGAATTGTATAACTCTCTAGAAGAGTCCAACGGATTTTATCAACAATTTAATATGAAAATATCCCACAGACAATTTGTGATTCATCTATATTTACCGTCGGAAAATTCCAATTCTAGGGATAACAACGTAGCGGACTTTTTCCAGGATTGTATTTACAAGATACATTTATGGTTGAGTTTTATATCACCTTACATACTTAATGAGTGCAGTATGAAAACAAACATATATTTTCTATTCACTCGTTTTAAAAAGGTTATTCCGTATAAAGGCGAAGACATTACATTCAAGCATGTTAACAGTGCATTTACAACGGCATGTAGCCCACAATCTTCTATTTATATTTTTAGATATGAAGAATGGTTCAAGGTTTTGATCCACGAGTCGTTTCATTGTTTCGGTCTAGATTTTTCACATCACGATAATTATGAAGCCGAACGCGAGATTACAAAAGTATTTAATGTGGAAAACAAGATTGGTGTGCGTGTATACGAAGCATATTGCGAAATATGGGCAGAAGTTTTGAATATTGTCCTTGTATCTTATTTGAAGACAAAAGACAAAAAAAGCTTCATGATATTATTTGAACATCTACTCAATAAAGAATTAAGCTTTACACTATTTCAATGTAATAAGATATTGCATCATCGGGGTATTTCGTATAACAATATTATTGATATGAATAGTAAACATGTTACATACGAAGAAACCACAAATATAACTTCATATTATTTTTTGAAGATGATTTTGTTTTTGAATCTGCGAAAATTTGAATCTTGGTGTAAGAAACACAACAATTTATTGTTTCGGTTTGAAAAAAAAAATATATTGAAATTCGTGGAGTTCTTATCGCAGCACTCTAATACAACCTCATTACAACAATGTTTACGGCGAATGAACACTTTCTATAAACGAGTGAATTTACTACCATTCGCAGAACAAACGATGAGAATGACAATTGTGAAAGGATAATATAAAAATTGATTTTGAATGATATTGATAATATAGTATCATTCAAAATGATGTGCTGTTTCTGTCGTGACACCAGAGTCCGAGATTCGGGTGATAATGTGTCTCGTAATAGCGCACTGTTTATACTTGTTTCAGAACAAATAAAGAAAATAGAAACTCAATATAAAAAATATGTTTCTGGTGAATTGGATTGCACCCCACAAGAGGGGGCAATGATTATAAATAATTATAACTCAAGACGCAAACTTGAAAGAATGCTGTAATTTACTCCATCGCGTCAATGTGTTTTTTGAATATTTTCCCTAATTCGTCATTAGGATTGTAATAGCACCATCTGTCTTTTATTTCATTCATGAGTCCACAAACTTCGCAAGAACATATTTTTTTATCTATTTCTTCTTTTTCTATTTCCATACTTGTTACTTCCTCGTCGTCGTCGGTTTCGCTTTCATTTTCACTTGTTTGATTTTGCGTTTCGTTTAAAATAATATTTTGCCACTCGTGCTTTCTCAACTCTAAATCTGGGCGATCAAAATACATAAAAACTTCTACCATCATAGCCCGTTTAATATCATCGGGCGTAATGATTGTCCGACCAGAATGTTCTACAAAAATAGAAGACGACTTTATAGAATAGCTCATGAATGTCATTATGTTTGAGGTCACAGACACCTCTAGTTCTTCGCGTTCTAATACGTTTAATTCTCCATTGTCTTGTCCAGTTATTATTGATGTCGGAATATTGTTTGTCATTTATAATAGTTATATCAAACATTTTCTTTAATTACTTGAAAACATTCCTTATTTGTACAATTATTCATTTCCTCTGTCAAAGCGGGTGTAATAATATCAATAAGCATTTTAACAGTTTCATCTGAATAGTTTTTCTTTAACCAACTAGGAAATCTAAACTGAAACGTAGTCGTGTCTTTCTCGTGGTCGTAAATTGGAATAATACTCATTTCGTCGATCAACATTGAGCATATTTTTTGGGGATCTCTTTCAATAACGGTTTCATCCATTGTTTGCGTAATATAAAACAATTCATTTCACACTCACATCATTTCAATTTTATTAAAAAGAGTATCCACCAAACGGACTTCCAAATATAAACACATTTCCCTTCCAATGTTTCAGCCATGTAAACTTTCTATTTTTTTCAATATAATAGTCGGTAACTCGTTCAACGCATGAAAATTTGAAATCGTCCGAATACATATAATTTGTCTTTTTTACTAATAATGGTTTGATTATAATTTGATTAAACACGCTGCTCATATCTACTTTTTCCATATGAGTGGCTTATTACAATAGTTTTAAATCAATTCAATATTAAAATCTTTCCACAATAATTTATATCTTATATTGTTCGTTAAAAATGGCTCTATATCTAAAACTTTATCTTCATTTGATGAATAACATATTAACGATTCAAGGAGACATTCATTGCTAATTTGTTTTGATTCCCAGAACGGAGAGTTGATCAGTGTTCGAAGAACGTTTTTTTCTTCATGTTGTTCCAATATAATCAAAAATAAAATGTCTTCTGTAATACCTTGTGGCGTCCACGCAAGATATTCTACTTTAAAATCATTCTCATGTGTAAACTGATCCTGTATATATTGTTCTAAACTGTTTATTTTTTCTACAATCATAGTGTCTTCTTGACAGATTTTAGTGGGCTGAAGAATGTTGTTTAACCAATGACGTGATATAAACGAGGCCACTGCCGGTGTAATATTTTTCAAATCATTTTCTGGATTTTGACGATTATACTTGTAAACGCGGTCTTTTCCTGAAGGTAGTTTACCGGGCTTTAGACATGAGATATTTGGAGCACAAATCAAAAAAATAAAGGTTGTTTTCAAATAACGAATCATTTTCATTTGTATAACGAATACATAATAATATTGATATTGTTTTATATTGTCTAAACGACTGTTTTACTTTTACTTTATTGAGTAAATGCGCTTAGTTTTGTTTCGTGATTTAATCACCCGTTTAGAGTGTTTTTTAGTTTTTGTTATTTTCATTTATGTATATATAATTCATATATTACGAATAAAATCAAAGTTTCAAAAACGCTCTAATATAGTCATCATTTGTTTTTAATTTACTTCTACCGCTAATTCTATTTATTTTCGCCAGTTCTCTCTTTTCTTTTACCGTTACAAGACCGTCATGAATGCGCCATAACATTTGAAGGGGTGATATTGAAATTGTTTTACAATTGATGTCAGAATGTATAAGATGATTTCTTGAACACCCGTTGTTATATGGTTTGTAATGAGCCACAATAGTTTCTTTTTCACTTTGCAATAAACCACATGGAAAATTGCCAAACACCATCTCATTAATATATTCAACACTTCTCAAATTGTTCGTATCCAAGCTCTTTGATTCAATTTGCTTGAGTTCTTTACCTGCTTTTACAAGTTGCATATGTTTATTGTTTTTCATTCTTATAGCGTCCATCTCGTATACAAACGATTTCATAACTTTTTGAAAAATTAAGAAATCGTTTTGGGAATCATTATAATACTTGGACATTGTATTTTTTGGGTCGTCTATATTTCGTTTGAAATAATCGTTGCGAAATGGGAGAAATCGTTCTATAGATTGTTTTGAAGTCACCTTGTATGATTTGTCGCCAAAATGAAATGTACCGGTAATTACTTGTTCCGAGTTTGAATGGGGTGATTTGATCAAATAGAATAATATTTTATTTTTGATATGGGACGGTAACCACCTCGAAATGAATACTTCTGGCGAAACTTTGTTCATCATGCGTTGTCTGGTGAAACAAATATAAATGAATGTATAATCAATTTTAATTCAAACCCGTTGTCAATCCCCCCCCCGCCAAATAAAAAAATCCCCCCCCCAAAAAAAAATCCCCCGCCAAATAAAAAAAAATCCAAATCCCAAAGAAGGTAGTAAAATCAGCAAGGAAGTAAAATATTG
>Ga0228666_1000727_pt1 | contig 16667 bp, 15 predicted proteins | sample 80DmetaG_FD_182702 | JGI IMG/M metagenome (GOLD analysis project Ga0228666, IMG submission 182702) | Seawater microbial communities from Monterey Bay, California, United States - 80D | ecosystem: Environmental > Aquatic > Marine > Coastal | place: USA: California | collected 2016-10-11 | reverse complement strand
ATTTGATTTCTTCCGATATCTCCATCGGAAATAATAATCATTTTATTATGGTTGCTTTTTTTTCTGAATTTATTTAATTCAAATGGTTTAATTCTTTTTGCATACATAGAATTAAAATCTCCTTCTATGAGTAAACTAAATATATTAAAACCCGATGAATATTCTTCTTCTTTGGGTTCATTAGCGATACTTTCTAACTCTATGATAGCAGGTGTCCCAGTCTTCTTTGTTAACATTGAACTCATTAGCAAAGGTGTCTTTTTTAAATTGTTTTGTATGGTGTCTATTTGATTAGCAAATCGCAACCTTACAGGGGCTATATTTTTAGTTATTGCATGCGTTGGGTTTCCAGAAACTAATGGGTGATAAAACCAATTTAAATTTTGAAATTGAGGTTTATTCCCTATGTTTCCTGTTGCTAATGGAATTTTTGCAGCATACAAATCTTGAATTAATGTTGCGTTAACACGTAATCCATAAGAAAAGAATAAATCAGTCAGATTAAGATCTCTTGGGTAGGCCAACATTTTACCACCATTGTATAGACTATCTGTATCTGCCTGAACATTTTCCAACATCCACAATGTCTTTCCACCGTTCATAACATATTGATCTATCACTAATTTTTCTTTCTCTGAAAACTGTTTTGTTGGTTTCGAAATAATGGCAAGGTCAAATTTTTGAAGATCTTTTACGCTTTTAGTTGGATACCTTTCAACAGAATCTAATGTGAATTTTGCCAATCGATATTTCTTTGTTATTTCACTTAAAAAAGAATACAATTGAATATCTTGTAGTTCTCCGTTCCCAGAAAGTATTGCAACTTTTTTTTGCTTTTGTTCCTGTAGTTTGAGTATTGCACTTACAAAAGAAAACTCTAAATTTTCAACAGCAGTCTCCAACTGATCTTCTTGGGTTTGTACCATATCGTTTGAAAGCAAAGAGACTATGGTTGTTTTATTTTTATAAGTGATTTCTGCCCATGGAAAAATAATGCTATTTGATAATTTACCATTTTCCTTTACAGTTAATTGACTTGGTATCATTCCAGCTTTAATTAAACGCTCTCTTTGGTTGTCTGGGCTAATAAATTGAGTTTTAATAAAAGAATTCTCACTGCTCAATTCTTCCAAAAACTGTTTAGTTTCTATTTGTAAACGTTTAAACTCTGAGGGGAAGTCGCCTTCTAAATAAAGAGTAATGATAAGTTCTTTGTTTACATTTAGAATAACCTCTTTTGTTATAGGTGCTAATGTATATCTATGATCTGAAGTTAAATCTATTCTCTTATAATAACTTTGACTAGCAATATTTAATAATGCAAGTGCAACAAGCAAAAATATCGTATGTTTTAACTTTTTACTCATTGGTTAGTTTTTGTTTGCTGACAAATAAAAAGAAAATAATAATGCTCATAAAATATAAGACATCTCTAGAATCAATTACACCTCTACTAATACTCTTGTAATGTTCGTTCATTCCGAATAATTTTATGGTGTAAGAATAATCTCCAAATAAACTAGAAACAGCATCAAATCCGTAATAGAATAAGAAGACCATACAAATTCCTAATAGAAAAGCAACAACTTGATTCTTACTAAGAGTTGAGGTAAATATTCCAATTGATGCAAAAGAACTAGCTAATAAAAACAAACCTAAATATGATCCACTAATACTTCCATAATCTAAATTTCCAACAGGATTTCCTAGTTCATGTATAGAATACGCATAGACAAATGTTGGAATTAGAACTATAATAAGTAAGGTTAAAATTGCAAAAAACTTACCCAGAACAAGAGTTACATTAGTAATTGGTCTTGTTTTTAAAATTTCAATAGTTCCAGAACGAAATTCATCTGCAAATGTTTTCATAGTGATTGCAGGTATTAGAAAAATTAATATCCATGGAGCTAGATAGAAAAAACTAGTAAGATCTGCAAACCCTGCATTTAAAATATTAAAATCGTCATCAAATACCCAGAGAAATAATCCATTTATTAATAAAAACATTCCAATAGTTAAATAAGCTATTGTTGAGGTGAAAAATGAGTTGAATTCTTTTTTAAAAATGGCAAGCATTGTTAGGCTATTTTTATTTTAAATATTATACTATTATCAAGTCGATTATTTAACTCATCTATAAATTTAGTGGTTTCTGCAATACTTTGAGGGATTTTTCCAGAAATCAATTTGTTAATCTTCTTATTAGTTCTTTTATGATACATAAATTTAGAATCACCAAAATGAGGTAGTCTTAGTATAATTCTGTTAGTAATTAATTCTGGGAAGTGTTTAAAACTAAATTTCCCCATTAGTTTAAACTAATCTTCTTTTCAACACTCCATGCATGTGGTTTTGAGTTAAATAACACCTTAGTTTTAGACCAAATTTCATTAAATAATTCAGATTTTCTGTATTCATTTAAATCTTCCTCAGAATCCCAATAACTATAGGTAAAAAAAATAGAAGAATCGTTTTTATCTCTATACAATTCTAATAAATTACAACCAGCGCTTTTTCTTATTTCTTCTTTTTTTTTATTAAAATTAGAGAGGAAGGTTTCTATGTGTTCTTGATGAAAGCTCATCTTTACAATTCTAACTAGCATTTTACTTAATTAAATTCTATGGTTATTGTATCTCTATAACCTAAACCAAGTAGAGTAGAGGCACCCCCAACTGTATTTAAATTACTTCTGTAAATAGCAATTTCTAAATAGCCAGCTGAATTAAAAAGAGCTAATTTACTTCCGTCAAATTGACGAGTATCTGATCTGTTTTCACCCAGAACTTCATTATATTTATTAACTATTTTTGTGAAAGTATATTTTGCTGCAGAAATTTTAAAATTTCTTCCTTTCCCTATTTCAACAAAGAGTTTTTTATTGATATTACTTATAATATTGCCATAATTATCTATATAGATAATACCTCCTGTAATTATTTTCTGATCCTGGCTAACTTTTGGTTGAATTTCTGTCATTTCCTTAAAAGAGGATGTTTCTTTTCCAATCACAGTTAAATTTCCACCTCTAGAAATAAAACAAGCTACTTGCACAAAAACATCCAACACAGGAAAGCTACTTTCAATTCTATCATGAATATTAATTTCTACAATTTTTGTAGGCTTAATATCTTTAGTTATCATGCAAATTAAACCATTATCTGGACATACAAAGTAATGGTTGTCTAAAGCTATTGCTATATGTTTGTTTGTGTCGCTTAACTCTGAGTCTACTCCAATAATATGAATGGTTCCATCTGGGAAGCTCTTATACGAGTTTTTTAGAATATACGCAGTCTCTGTAATATTAAATGGTGATATATGATGCGTGATGTCAACAATTTTAGCATCAGGCAACTCAGAATATATAGCGCCTTTCACTGCACCAACAAAATGGTCTTTAGTTCCAAAATCGGTTGTTAATGTTATTATAGACATTAAAAATTGGCTGTTAATTAAATGTGTAAAAGTTGCTTAAAAATTTCACACAAAGCTAAACATTTCTGAAAATTTATTCACTATTTTTAAGTTGTATTATTTAATAATAACCAATAAACTAAAAACATTTGAACGAACGCATCATTGAGCTTACTGAAATTAATCCAAAAGATTTCTTTGGAGCACATAATAGCACTATAGAGCAATTAAAAAGATATTTTCCAAAAATCAAAATAGTTGCTCGAGGATCAAAACTTAAAATCTATGGAGAATCTGATCTTCTTAATGAGTTTGAAAAACGCTTAGAAATGCTTATTAAATATTTTAATCGATACAATAAATTAGACGAGAACAGTATTGAAAGGATTTTAACATCTACAGGAAAAGAAGAAAAGTCTGGCGGAGCAAAAGCTAAAGATATTTTAGTGCATGGTGTTAACGGTAAACATATAAAAGCTCAAACAGAAAATCAAAGAAAAATGGTTTCTATGATGCAGAAAAATGACATGTTATTTGCCGTAGGACCTGCAGGAACTGGGAAAACATATACTGCTGTGGCTTTAGCAGTAAAAGCCTTAAAGGAAAAAGAAGTTAGGAGAATTATTTTAACTAGACCAGCAGTTGAGTCTGGTGAAAATTTAGGGTTTCTTCCAGGAGATTTAAAAGAAAAATTAGATCCCTACATGCAACCACTCTATGATGCACTAAGAGATATGATACCTCATGAAAAATTAGAATCACACTTAGAAAAAGGTGTCATTCAAATTGCTCCTCTTGCTTTTATGCGAGGAAGAACACTAGACAATGCTTTTGTAATATTAGACGAAGCCCAAAACACCACCCACAACCAAATGAAAATGTTTTTAACAAGAATGGGTAAAAATGCAAAGTTTGTCATAAATGGAGATCCTGGGCAGATAGATCTTCCCAGAAAACAAATTTCTGGATTAAAAGAATCATTATTAGCATTAAAAGATATAGAAGGTATAGCTCAAATATATTTAGATGACAAAGATGTGATCCGTCACAGGTTAGTAAAAAGTATTATTAGTGCTTATAAAGGTATCGAAACTGATTAATTTTAATACTCTTTAACTACTTTTGCATTTTACAATTATTTAAAACTTTATGAACACCATAAACGAAACTAATTTTCAATTCCCCAAACAAAAAGAGGTCTACAAGGGCAAAGTTAGAGAGGTCTATAATATTGATGACAAATTACTTGTAATGATTGCTTCAGACAGATTATCAGCTTTTGATGTAATTATGCCCAGACAAATTCCTTTTAAGGGGCAAATTCTTAATCAGATTGCCACTAAAATGATGAAAGAAACAGAAGATTTAGTTCCTAATTGGTTAATTGCCAATCCAGATGAAAACGTAGCTATTGGTCATTTATGTTCACCTTTTAAAGTTGAAATGGTCATAAGAGGCTACCTATCAGGTCATGCAGCTAGAGAATATAAACTTGGGAAAAGAGTCTTATGTGGTGTCCCAATGAAGGATGGAATTAAAGAAAATGGTAAATTTCCAGAACCGATTATTACTCCATCAACAAAAGCCGAAAATGGCGATCATGATGAAGATATTTCTAGAGAAGATATTCTAGAAAAAGGGATTGTATCTGAAAAAGATTATTTGATCTTGGAAGATTACACAAGAAAATTATTTCAAAGAGGAACAGAAATTGCTGCAAAACGTGGATTGATATTAGTTGATACAAAATATGAATTTGGAAAAACAGAAAATGGTGAAATAGTACTTATAGACGAAATTCACACACCAGATTCTTCACGATATTTTTATCAAGATGGATATAATGAAAGGCAAGCTAAAGGTGAAAATCAAAAACAGTTATCAAAAGAATTTGTTCGTCAGTGGTTAATACAAAATGGTTTTCAAGGCAAAGAAGGTGATCTTATTCCTACAATGTCAGATAATAAAATTTCTGAAATTTCTGATCGTTATATAGAGTTATATGAGCAAATTACAGGAGATGTTTTTATAAAAGCAAATACCTCAAATGTTCTAGAAAGAATTGAGAAAAATACGACTTCCTTCTTAAACAGTTTTTAAATAGTTACTCAATGAAACCAGTAACCATCAAAAAAATAAAAGACGAATTACATTATAAATCTACACAAGAGTTGATTGAATTATGTTTAAAATTATCTAAGTTTAAGAAAGAGAACAAAGAATTACTTTCTTACTTATTATTTGATGTAGAAGACGAGGTAACTTACATTTATAATGTAAACGAATATAGTACGCTTCTTTTTGCTGATATAAATACAAAAAGTTTTTTTTACATCAGAAAGAGTGTACGTAAAATTTTAAAGCTCACTAAAAAGTACATTCGTTATTCAAAAAAAAAGGAGACAGAAGTAGAGTTATTATTACACTTTTGTAAAGAACTCAAAAAGTTATCACCATCAATATCTAAAAGCCCTCGTTTATTAAATGTTTACAACAGACAATTAATTTTAATAAAAAAAGCCATAGCTACTTTACACGAGGATTTGCAATATGATTATCAACTAGAATTCGATCAATTATTAGATGAATAAAAAAGAACGCCCCATAATTAAGGATTTAGTTAAAAAACATACTACTGAAATAGAAAGTTTTCAAAATACCATTGTAAGACCAATCATTAAAATGCAACACCCATTGCTAGTTACTTCCTTCAAAAACTATTTAGAAAAAAGAAAAGTTGATTTACAAAGTTGTTCAGACTTAGAAATAAATAACAAGATTAAATCAATTTACAATAAAGATATATCCTACAGGAATATTAGTTTAGGACTAATTATTGGTCATTTTTCTACTTCAGAATTTAGTTACTACATCAATTATTCCTCTGAAATTAATAAAAGAATTATTAAAATTATTCATCAAAGAGTTCATAACAGCCTATCCGAAATTTTCGGATTAGAATCTTTATAGATTTTATAGTTAAGTTTTTTTAATTTTTTATAAAAGATACTTTATTAAGATTCGAATACTTACAAAAGCAATCAGTATAGCTGTACCTTTTTTAATTTGAATTGGTGTTAGAAATTGTTTACTAATTCTATTTCCTAAAAAACTACCTACTAAAACCACTATGATTAGCATTAGGGTAAGATTCCAATCTATAGATACACCTGAATTGAGAGAATATCCTAAAATTCCACTGATAGAATTTAATAGTATAAATAAACTGGCAGTTGCTGCTATTCTTTTTGGAGTATCCCATTGTCTTAGGTGCAACAATGGAGCTAAAAAGATTCCTCCACCTATTCCTACCATACCTGAGATAAAACCAATTATACCAGCGTAACTACTATTTCTTGATAAATTGATGTGACTAGCATTTATATGTTTTGAGACAATTTTTTTATTAAACCACATCACAAAAGATGCCGATAGCAGTGTGAAACCTAATGAGATGAAAAATATATTCTTATTTACCTCAATAAACCCACCAATAAAGGCTAGAGGAATGCTAAAAGATATAATAGGAATAACTTTTTTCCAATCGTAGAGTCGTTGTTTTTGAAAATGAAAGACATTTAAACTTACCACAGCTATATTACACAATAATGAAATGGATCTAATTTGTGTAAAAGCAATCCCAGTGAGCGCTAAAATTGCTAAATAACTTGATCCACCACCAAACCCAACAGAAGAATAAAGAATAGCAATAGTAAAAAACAATAAAAATATGTGCCAATAAATGGCAAGTAGATTGGTTATTATCTCTATATCCATAAAGCTAATATAGTTTTATATGGTATGAAAATTCAAAATTATTTGATTTTTTAAAAATAGGCTTCGTAATTATGGTAAATAAAAATAAGGTTGCTATATTTTTGTTAATATGACATTTAATATTTGTTTTGCATACCATTTGTCAATTATTTTTATGCATTAAACAAATGAAATGAAAAAAAATAAAAAAAAGCAAAAAGTCACAATGACTAAAGCTTTCAAAACAATTATTTGGCCAAGGCGTAATTTGGTATTTATAGGATTGTTTTTAATTTTAATAAATAGATTATCTGGGTTTGTTCTCCCTCTAAAGTCAAAAGATTTATTGGATGATATTTACCCAAATCAGGATATGAATTCTTTATATGATTTATTATGGATTGTAGGATTCGCTCTATTAATACAGGCAATTACCTCTTTTTTATTAACAAGAATACTAAGTGTTCAAGCTCAATATCTCATTTCAGAATTAAGAGCTCAAGTTCAAAAAAAAGTTTTATCACTCCCAATTAGTTTCTTTGATAATACAAAATCAGGAGCGTTGGTTTCAAGAATTATGAGTGATGTAGAAGGTGTAAGGAATTTAATTGGCACTGGTCTTGTTCAATTAGTAGGAGGTGTAATTACTGCTATCATATCTCTGGTTTTATTAATTCAAATTAATCCTTGGATGACATTATTTGTTTTTTTACCAGTGAGTGTCTTTGGTTTTATAGCTTTAAAAGCATTTAAATACATTCGTCCAATTTTTAGAAACCGTGGAAAGATTAATGCTGAAGTAAAAGGAAGATTAACAGAAACTTTGGCTGGAGTTAGAGTTATAAAAGCTTTTAATGCAGAAGATCAGGAAAATGAAACGTTTGAAAAAGGGGTAGACCTGTTGTTTCAGAATGTAAAAAAAAGTTTAACAGCTACAGCAGTTATGACAAGTTCATCAACTTTTTTATTAGGATTAGCTTCAGTAGGAATCATGGGAATAGGGGGGTATTTTATGATTGAAGACCAGTTAACAACTGGAGATTTTCTGAAGTTTACGTTACTTTTAGGTTTTATGATAGCTCCAATTGTCCAGATGAGCAATATTGGAAGTCAATTAACAGAGGCTTTAGCTGGGTTAGATAGAACAGAAGAGCTTATGAATATGGAAGCAGAGGAAGATGATAAAGAAAGAATTTTAGCATTAAAAAAAGTAGATGGAGATATCGTTTTTAATAATGTTTCTTTTTCTTATGAGGAAGGAAAAGAAGTATTACACAATATAAATTTTCATGTCCCACCCGGTTCAGTTACAGCTTTGGTAGGAAGCTCTGGTTCTGGAAAGTCTACTATAGCAGGATTGTCTGCTACTTTTTTAAACCCAACTTCAGGGACCATAACCATAGACCATCAAGATATGTCTAAAATAAAACTATCTAGCTATAGAAAACATCTTGGTGTTGTGCTACAAGATGAATTTTTATTTGAGGGAACCATAAGGGAAAACATACTTTTTCCGAGACCAAATGCAACAGAAACCGAATTAGATAATGCAGTTAAAGCAGCTTATGTAGATGAATTTACAAGTAGATTTGAACATGGTTTAGACACACTCATAGGAGAGCGTGGTGTTAAACTTTCAGGAGGTCAAAGGCAACGTTTAGCCATAGCAAGGGCTATTTTAGCAGATCCAAAAATCATTATTTTAGATGAAGCTACTTCTAGTTTAGATACAGAAAGTGAATCCTTAATTCAAAAAAGTTTAGCACAATTAGTAAAAGATAGAACAACAATAGTCATAGCACACAGGTTAAGTACTATAAAAAAAGCAGATCAAATATTAGTCATAGAAAGTGGTGAAATAGCAGAGAGAGGAACTCACAATGAACTAATAAAAGCAAAAGGAAGGTATTTTGATTTGTATACCTATCAAGCAAAGATATAATTACAATTTGTTAATTTATAGTTTGTTTTTTTTGATAAAAATCCTTTATTTTTTTTAAGACAAAAACATAGTATTCTTTGTTAGAAGTTACAAAGTGAGAATTGTTTGCAGAATCGTCTAAAAGCTTTTTGAACAACGAAATAGATACTGTTTTTAAAGCTTCAACCTCTTCTTTTTGGGGAGAAAGATTTTCTATATCATCATTTAATTTAGAGATAAAAATAGTGTGAAACTCATTGTCTATAATTCCAGATTTGTAGGATTGGAATGACTTCATTACTCCAATTTTTTTTAAATCATTTTCACCAATAGTTATTCCTATTTCTTCTTTAACCTCTCTAATAGCAGCTGTTAATAAACTTTCCCCTGAATTTACATGGCCAGCAACACTGACATCCCAAAGTAATGGGTAGATTTTTTTTGTAGCTGCTCTCTGTTGAAGTAGTATGTTTCCTTCTGGTGTGTAAAACCAAATATGAACTGTAGCGTGGTTGAGTCCTTCCTTATGAGCAATAGATTTTAAGCAATGACGTCCAGTTAAATTCCCTTGATTATCTAAAATATCTATAAGTTCATCCATGTAAACTAAATTATTACAGTTTAAAAATTATAGATATAAAGTTCCTTAACTATATGACAATAGGTTTTTCTAATCAAAATAAGAAAAACTTTCATTCCCTTTAATTTTTAAAAGAGACTCGTATATAAGTTTAATAACATTTTCAACATCATCTCTGTGAACCATTTCTACGGTTGTGTGCATATAACGAAGAGGTAAAGAGATCAAAGCAGATGCAACCCCTCCATTGCTGTAGGCAAAAGCGTCGGTATCTGTTCCTGTTGCTCTAGATAGCGCCGCTCTTTGAAAAGGAATATTTTTTTCCTCTGCTGTTTCCGTAATTAAATCTCTTAATTTTTGTTGAACAGCTGGAGCATAAGCTATCACCGGACCTTCACCGTTTTTTATATGACCTTCTTTCTTTTTGTCAATCATAGGGGTGGTTGTATCATGAGTAACATCAGTAACTATGGCAACGTTAGGTTGGATAGTATGCGATATCATTTCTGCACCTCTTAATCCTATTTCTTCTTGCACAGAATTGGTAATATATAGTCCAAATGGAAGCTGTTTTTTATTTTCATGGATTAGTCTGGCAACTTCAGCTATCATAAAGCCACCCATTCTGTTGTCTAAAGCTCTACAAACAAAATTTGATTTATTTAGAATGTGAAATTCGTCTGGATAAGTAATTACACAACCAACGTGCACTCCAAGGTCTTCAACTTCTTTTTTTGTTTTACAACCACAATCAATAAAAATATTATCAGGTTTAGGAGCTTCTTCTTTGGCCTTATTTCTTGTATGAATTGCTGGCCAACCAAATACCCCCTTTACTATGCCGTTCTTTGTATGAATATTTACAATTTTACTTGGAGCAATTTGATGATCACTACCTCCATTTCTAATCACATAGATTAAACCTTCATCAGAGATGTAATTTACATACCAAGATATTTCATCAGCATGTCCTTCAATTACAACTTTATATGGAGCCTCTGGATTAATAACTGCAACAGCACTTCCGTAGGTGTCTGTAATGAATTCATCTACATATGGTTTTAAATAATCCATCCATATTTTTTGTCCATTCCATTCATAACCAGTTGGAGCAGCATTATTCAAATAATCCTCTAAAAAGGAAATTGATTTTTTATTTAAAATTGATTTTTTTGCCATTGTATTTTTCTCTTTTTTGTAAAAATAATATGATTTTTATAGTTTTAAGTAGCTTCCTCGTTTTTTTTTCAAACTTATTGTAACAATTAGTGTAAGTGAATTACTTATATTGCAAATACGAACTTAAAAATTAAAATTTCAAGATGAAGCTAGTCATTAAAAATCTAACAAAGACATATAAAAATGGGGTCAAAGCAATAGATAATTTAAGTATTGAAATAGGAACTGGAATGTTTGGTCTTTTAGGTCCAAATGGAGCTGGGAAGTCATCTTTGATGAGAACAATAGCAACATTACAAAGTCCTGATTCTGGTTCTATTATGTTTGGCGACATTGAAGTTTTAAAAGATAATATGTCTTTAAGAAAAGTATTGGGATATTTGCCACAATCCTTTGGGGTGTATCCTAAAATGTCTGCGGAAGATTTATTAAACTATTTCGCAACTTTAAAAGGGATTTCTAATGCCAATGAAAGAAAAGCAATTGTAAAAGAAGTGTTAGAAATCACTAATTTATACGATGTAAGAAGAAAGTATGTAGCAGGCTATTCAGGCGGTATGAAACAGCGTTTCGGAATTGCACAATTGTTATTAAATAATCCAAAATTAATTATTGTTGATGAACCAACAGCTGGTTTAGATCCTGCTGAGAGACACCGATTCTTAAATGTATTAAGAGAGGTTGGTACAAACTGTACTGTTATTTTTTCTACTCATATCGTTGAAGATGTAAAAGAGTTATGTAACGAAATGGCAATTTTAAATGGTGGAAAAATTTTACAGCATACCACTCCACAAGAAGCTACTAAGGAAATTGAAGGGACTATTTGGCAGAAAACTATTGAAAGAGATCAATTAGATGAAAACGAAAAATTGTACACTATTTTGTCATCTCATTACAATCAAGACAATACAATAAACCTGAGAGTTCATGCTTCTGAAAAACCTTCTCAAGATTTTATTGCTGTTGATCCGCAATTAGATGATGTGTATTTCATAGCCTTAAAACAAGATGAACTAGCATTTGTTTAAAATGGATAAAGTAAAATTCAAAATCATAGAATTTTACAAGGAGCCTTTTTAAACAAATCAACCAAAACCAAATTCATATTATGTTTTCAACAATATTTCAACAAGAATTAAAATATTGGTTTAAAAAACCAGCTTTTTATATTTACTTAGCTATATTTTTAGGCTTATCATTCTTTTTATCAGCAGGTACTGCCGGTTTATTTGATTCTGTAACAGTAACCACAGGTTCTTCTAGAATAGTAAACTCTCCCTCGGGAGTTAATGGTTTATTTAATGCCTTAACTATTTTTATTTTCTTTTTATTTCCATCCATCATCGGAGTGTCAATTTATAGAGATTATAAGAGTGAAATGCACACCATTTTATATTCGTACCCTTTTACAAAGTCAAATTATCTATTTGCTAAATTTTATAGTGGAATTGTAGTAGTGTCAATAATAGTTTTGTCAATTGCTATAGGGATGTTCATTGGTTTTCGATTTCCAGGAACTAACTCAGATATTGTGGGAAATTTTCAACTAATCACTTATGTAAAGGCATATTTAGTTTTTATTCTTCCAAATATTTTATTGTTTGGTGCCATAGTGTTTGCAGTTGTTACTTTTTCCAGAAATATTGCAGCTGGCTTTATTACCGTTATTATAGTTTTATTTGCTCAAGGAGTAGTAGAGAGCATGCTCTCTGATCCAGAGCAAAGGTGGTTGTTAGCTTTATTAGATCCTTTTGGGTCTGGGGCAATTAACTATTATACAAAATACTGGACTCCTTCTGAACAGAATGAGTTGCAAATACCTATCAAAGAAATGATCATTTACAATCGATTATTGTGGTTGGGAGTGTCAACATTAATCTTTGGTTTTGTGTATAATTTTTTCACCTTTAGTCAAAACGCGATTTCTTTCTCTTTCAGAAAATCGAAAGGCGAACGATTTACAAAATCAAACATTAGTGGAATTACTAAAATTGTTTTACCTAAGGTAGTGTACAATTATTCTTTTACTCAGAATTTAAAAACAATGTGGAGCTTATCCAATATCGATTTTAAATATATTGTAAAGAGTTGGCCATTTATTTCAATAGTTCTTGTAGGTTTAGTTTTGATGATTGTTGGTTTGTCAGAAATAGGGGATATTTTTGGAACAGCTACTCTCCCAGTTACCTGGAAAATGCTAAATATTGGCGGAGTCTTTTCAATTTCAATAAACATATGTACGTTTTTATTTGCAGGAATGCTCGTAAGCAGAGCTAAAATTGCTAGAGTAAATCATTTGGTAGATGCAACACCAATTCCAAATTGGACCTTATTATTTTCTAAAGTGATTGCTTTGGTTAAAATGCAAGTAATTTTATTAGCTGTAATTATGCTTGCAGGTATTATTTTTCAAGTTTATAATGGATATTACAATTTTGAATTTGGACATTACTTTAAAGAGTTGTTTTTTCTTAGTTTAATAGGTTATTTAGTTTGGGCTTTTTTATCAGTTTTTATTCAAACTTTAGTAGGGAACCCTTATTTGGGCTTATTTATTCTATTAGTAGTTTCAATTGGGATGCCCTTTTTATCATTTGCAGGGATTGAATTAGATATATACAAATACAATCAGGGGCCAGGTTTCGGTTATTCAGATATGAACGGTTATGGAATTTTATCACCATTTTTAATTTACAAAACCTATTGGATACTTTGTGGTTTGGCGCTATTAGTAATGTCTGCCTTATTTTGGGTTCGGGGAATTCCTGCCTCTTTTTCAGAAAGAATATCAATTGCAAAATCAAGACTAAAAGGAGGTTATGCAATTAGCTTATCAGTATTTTTAATTGCCTTTTTCAGCTTAGGGTTTTCGATTTATCAAGAAACTGGTGCTAAAGGAAAAAGAATTTCTTCAAAAGAATCAGAATTAAGAAGTGTTGAGTGGGAGAAAAAATATAAAAAATATGAAGATTATAAACAGCCAAGGGTAATAGCTGTGAATACAACTATGGATATTTTTCCAAAGGAAAGACTATTTGAGGCATCAGCTAAAATTCAAATGGTGAATAAAACAACTACTGCAATAGATAGTGTTTTCTTAAATCATAATGCATTAGAAAGTACATTTAAGTTTAGTGAACCTAATAAATTAGTGTCTAAAGACACAATTCATAATTTTAATATTTATCATTTTGAAAACAAAATTATGCCCGGAGATACTCTGGAGTTGGCAGTTACTGTTCAGAGTAACCAAAATACAATGTACAAAATGAGATCTCCCGTTAGAGAAAATGGTACATTTATAAATAATTTTGCTTTATTTCCCTCTTTAGGGTATTCTTCCCAAGGTGAATTAACAGATGATAAAACACGTGAAAAATACAATCTACCTAAAAATGATTTACAAGCACATCCCTCGGATTCAACAGCTTTAGGAAATACTTACATATCTAAAGACTCAGATTGGATTAATTTTGAAGCAACAGTTTCAACATCAGTAGATCAAATTGCAATAGCTCCTGGATATCTTCAAAAAGAATGGTCTGAAGGAGATCGCAGATATTTTCATTATAAGATGGATAGTAAAATTTTAAACTTCTATGCATTTAACTCTGGTAGGTACGAAGTAAAAAAAGAAATGTTTAATGGAATTAGTTTAGAAATTTACTATCACAAACCACACACCTTTAACTTAGATAGAATGATGAAAGGGATGAAAGCATCTCTAACATATAATTCAGAAAATTTTAGTCCTTATCAATTTAGACAGGCAAGAATTATTGAGTTTCCAAGAACAGGAGGAACCTTTGCACAAGCTTTTGCTAATACGATGCCTTTTTCTGAGGGAATTGGTTTTATTGCAGATGTAGATGATGAAGATGATGCCGGTGTAGACTATCCTTTTTCTGTTACTGCTCATGAAGTTGCGCATCAGTGGTGGGCACATCAAGTAATAGGTGCAGATGTATTAGGTTCTACATTACTTTCTGAAAGTATGGCTGAATATGTTTCTCTCAAAGTGATTGAAAATGAACAAGGGAGAAATAAAATGAGAACCTTTTTAAAGGAAGCTTTAGATGGGTACTTACTACAAAGGACTTTAGAGCGTAAACGTGAAAAACCGCTAATGTTTAATGATGGTCAAGGGTATATACATTATCAAAAAGGATCTATGGTTTTATATGCTTTAAGCGATTATATAGGAGAAGAAAAAATGAATGGAGCTATTCAGAAATTTATAAGTGAAGTAAAATTTCAAGAACCTCCATATGCAACATCCATTCAATTTGTAAATCATTTAAAGGAGGTAACTCCAGATTCTTTACAATATGTAATTACAGATATGTTTGAAACAATAACGTTGTATAAGAACAGAATAACAGACTCTAAAGTTACAGAATTGGATAACGGAAAGTATCAGGTAGATATAGAGTTTGAAGTCGCTAAATATAGAAACGATGAGAAAGGAAAACGTTTTTATGGAGATAAAGTTGGAGATACTATATCTTATAAAAATGATAAAATGAAAAAACCTATTTTATCTATTAAATTGGAAGACTATATTGATGTAGGTATTTTTACTGAGGAAGAAGTGGATGGCGTAAAAGAAGAGGTAGAGTTATATCTTAAAAAATATAAAATCACTAAGATCAATAATAAAGTTACCATCATTGTTGATTCTAAGCCCACTGAGGTTGGCATAGATCCTTACAATAAATTGATTGACACCCAATCTGAGGATAATAGAAGAAAACTTTAAATTTATAGTTTATATTGATGTTCTGATGTTTTTATTTTTATAAAATAGTAAGTTTATTTAATGTATTGCAGAAAGAATTTTATACCATGTTGTTAAAAAAAATTACGTATTTAATTTTTGCGCTTCTGCCTTTATTGTCAGTTGCTCAAAAAAAGGATACAGCCCCCCTTGACTTAGAAGATTATATCTTGGTAAAAATTGGAGATACATTAACAATCAATTTAGATGAATTAACAATTTTACCAAAACATAATTTTAATTCACCTACAGATGCCCGTTATTATTATTGGTTTAAAAGAAAAGTCTTTAAAGCCTATCCCTTTGCTAAAACAGCTTCACAAAGATTGGATTCGTTAAATTCTAGATTAAAAAGAATTAAAACCAAAAGAGGGAAAATTAAGTATACCAAAAGAGCACAAAAGTATCTTGAAGGAGAATTTACAGATCAATTAAAAAAAATGACTCGTACAGAAGGGAGAATTTTAATAAAACTAATATATAGACAAACGGGAGAAACAGCCTTCAATAATATTAAAACATTAAGAAGTGGATGGAAAGCCTTTTGGTACAATACCACTGCAAATTTATTTAAACTTTCTCTTAAAAGTGAATATCATCCTGAATCAATAAATGAAGATTATTTGATTGAAGATGTTCTTCAAAGGGCCTTTATAGATGAAAGATTAGTGGAACAAAAGTCAAAACTCACTATTGATTTCCCAAAAATAGCAGCTGCTAAAAAAGGTAAAATAGATGTAGAAGAGTATAAAATGATGTTTGCGAAGAATAAAAAGAAGACTTCTAAAAAAAATAACAAACGCTAACATAAAGGTTTTTAGTTTATTAGAACTAATGTTACCAATTCCATAAATTTTTTTCATTTATTTCTTGTGTTTGGGTTTAATAAAGTGGTATCTTTGCGTCCCGTTTTGGGGGTATGAGTTTATAAGGTTTGTATCTATTTAGTTGATTGAATTCTTGGATTGCAAAAAGATTAAAAAAAACATTATTTTTTTCTTGTTGATTAGAAAATAGTTTTTACATTTGCA
>Ga0228666_1000720_pt1 | contig 16828 bp, 19 predicted proteins | sample 80DmetaG_FD_182702 | JGI IMG/M metagenome (GOLD analysis project Ga0228666, IMG submission 182702) | Seawater microbial communities from Monterey Bay, California, United States - 80D | ecosystem: Environmental > Aquatic > Marine > Coastal | place: USA: California | collected 2016-10-11 | reverse complement strand
ACTCAGTGCCTCAGCCAATGTGGGCGTTGAAATCATGACCCCACCTGGCATGGAAGAAATGACGAATCAGCTCCAAGAGATGTTTCAGAATATGGGATCTTCTCGCACTTCGACACGTAAGTTGAATATTGCTAAAGCAAGACGTTTACTCGTCGAGGAAGAGGCGGCCAAACTGATCAATGAAGAGGACTTGAAAGCGCAAGTTATCGAGTCGGTTGAACAAGACGGCATCGTTTTTTTAGATGAAGTCGATAAGATTACCCAGCGCGGAGAAGGCGGCAGCGGCGGTGCTGATGTCTCTCGTGCCGGCGTTCAACGTGACTTATTGCCTTTAGTTGAAGGCAGTACTGTTTCAACTAAATACGGTATGTTAAAAACAGATCATATTTTGTTTATTGCGTCTGGCGCCTTTCACTTAAGTAAGCCATCAGATTTGATTCCTGAACTTCAAGGTCGTTTACCTATTCGTGTCGAACTCGATGCCTTAGGTGCTAATGATTTCGTACGTATTTTGACTGAACCGGATGCTTCACTCACCGAACAATACATCGCTCTGCTTGGCACTGAAGATACCCAATTATCCTTTTCGGAAGACGGTTTAAAGCAAATTGCTGAACTCGCTTGTCAAGTTAATGAACAAACGGAGAATATTGGTGCACGCCGGTTACATACTTTATTAGAGAAACTGCTTGAAGAACTCTCTTACAGTACGTCAGATGATGGTAACCGTGAGATCATCGTTGATGCACAGTATGTTAACCAGCAGTTGTCTAATTTAGTTCAAGACGAAGATTTATCACGTTATATCCTTTAAATCTTAAATTCGGACTTTAATAACTTCATGGCTAATCAATCTCCTCCAAACGACATCATTTTGCATAAGCAATCGAAATCGCTTGAATTGGTATATGGCGAACAATCTTACATTTTGCCTGCGGAATATTTACGCGTGTCCTCTCCTTCTGCCGAAGTACAAGGTCATGGGCCTGGTCAGGAGATATTACAAACCCATAAAGAAGATGTCGGCATTGATCAACTTGAGCCCGTCGGCCATTATGCAATAAAAATTTATTTTGACGATGGTCATAATAGTGGTTTGTTCACTTGGACTTATTTGTATACATTAGCGACTGAACAAACCGCCCGTTGGCAAGATTATCTTAACCGATTATCGAAAGCCGGTTATCAGCGACAGTCATAAAAGATAAGGCATTATTTTGGATAATAAAGACACTACGCATTTTGGCTATAAGGAAGTTCCTGTAGAAGAGAAAGCATCGCACGTTGCGGGGGTGTTTCATTCTGTCGCACAGCGTTATGACGTCATGAATGATTTGATGTCAATGGGGGTCCACCGCCTGTGGAAACGCTTTACACTCAATGCCAGTGGTGTTCGTCCCGGTGCACGTGTACTCGACATTGCAGGGGGTACTGGCGATCTAACCTTGAAGTTTTCTGAAATGGTTGGTGAATCTGGTCAAGTTGTCTTGGCCGATATTAATGCCAGTATGTTGAATGTCGGCCGTGATCGTTTAACCGACGAAGGTGCTGTTGGTAATATCGAGTACGTACAAGCGAATGCTGAAACACTGCCTTTTCCTGATAACAGTTTTGATTGTATCACCATCGCATTCGGTCTGCGTAATGTCACTGATAAAGATAAAGCACTACGATCGATGTACCGCGTGTTAAAGCCAGGTGGTCAATTATTGGTTTTAGAGTTTTCAAAACCGGCTGAATGGTTTTCACCTGTTTATGATCTGTACTCATTTAAGCTATTACCCAAAATTGGCAAGCTTGTTTCTAATGATGAGGACAGTTACCGATACCTCGCTGAATCTATTCGTATGCACCCTGATCAAGAATCGATGAAATCGATGATGATCGAAGCCGGTTTTGAACGTTGTGATTATCATAATATGACCGCAGGTATTGTCGCTCTACATAATGGTTACAAATTTTAACCAATGGCCGGCTTACTGACACCCTTCGAGTTGGCGCTGAACGCTGCGCTGGCACACGATCCTGAATCTCAGTCAAAACTGATTCAGTTTGATCAACGCTGTATCGCAATTGATATCAGCGATATGGATAAAGTCATTCACGTACAATTTATTCAAGATAAATTGGCATTATCGCTCGATGCTGACTCTGAGGCCGATTTAACCATTACTGGTAAAGCCTTTACGCTGGCTAAATTAGGCAGTGACCCCGATAGTTTATTTTCTGCCGATATAGATATTCACGGTGATGTGCAATTTGCTAAGCAATTACGTGATCTGCTAGACGGCTTTGATTTTGACTGGGAAGCTCAGTTGGCTCGCTTTACTGGTGACACTTTAGCCTACCCTATCGCTCATGGCGTAAGACAATTTGGCCGTTGGGCTAAGGACAGTCATCAATCCATGCAACTCAATATTGCTGAATACTTAAAAGAAGAAGCCCTCATTTTACCCGATGAGTCTCAGGTCAATGTCTTCCTCTCAGATGTAGACACCCTCCGCGCCGACACAGAGCGCCTGGAAGCTCGCATCGCACGCTTGAAGAAGACCATGTCATGAAGTTGCAGCAGTTTTTCCGCTTACTTCAAATTAACCATGTGTTATCTAAGCATCGCTTAGATGAAATCATTCAAGCCACACATTTAATCCGCCCCTTACGCTATCTCAGTTATCTATCTCCGTATCGCTTAACGCATAGTAATAAGATTCCGCGTGGTGAACGCATCCGGCTTGCCCTACAAGAACTTGGACCTATTTTTGTTAAGTTCGGCCAGCTATTGTCCACACGGCGAGACTTATTGCCTGATGATGTCGCTGAAGCTTTGGTTAAACTCCAGGATCAAGTCGCCCCTTTTGGTAATGAAGAAGCCCGGGCGCTTATTCAACAAACCTACGGCCAAGAATCAATTGATCAATACTTTGCTCATATTGATGAACAGCCTCTGGCTTCTGCCTCAATTGCTCAAGTTCATGCTGCAAAATTGGTTGATGGCAGTGAAGTCATTCTTAAGCTGGTTAGACCGAATATCGAAAAGACGATTAAACATGATGTCGGTTTACTCTATACCATTGCCGGTTTAGCAGAACGTTACTGGTCTGAGGGCAAGCGATTGCGACCAACTGAGGTCGTGGCTGAGCTCGAAAAAAACTTATTCGATGAACTCGATATGTTGCGAGAAGCCTCTTCCGCTTCGCAGCTAAAACGTAACTTTGAAGGCACTGAACTACTTTATGTGCCTGATATCAACTGGCAACTCACTAAGCCAAAATTACTCGTCCAAGAACGTGTTTATGGTATTCCCATTGGTGATATAGAGGCTTTGAAAGCCCAAAACGTAAACTTAGAACGTTTGGCTGAAATGGGTGTTGAGATCTTTTTCACTCAGATCTTCAAACACAGCTTTTTCCATGCTGATATGCACCCCGGCAACATCATGGTGGATGCCACAGATCCTGAAAACCCAAAATATGTCGCTATCGACTTCGGTATTATGGGTACGCTTGCCCAAGATGATCAGCGTTATTTGGCTGATAATTTCTTAGCCTTTTTCAACCATGATTATCACCGTGTTGCCGAACTGCACATTGAATCAGGCTGGGTCCCTGCTGATACCAAACTCGATGAGTTTGAAGCGGCCATTCGCAGTGTTTGCGAACCGATATTTGCCAAACCGCTGAAAGAAATTTCTTTTGGGCAATTATTACTACGCCTCTTTCAAACAGCCCGCCGTTTTAATATGGAAGTACAACCCCAGCTTGTGCTGCTTCAAAAAACATTACTCAATATTGAAGGCCTAGGCCGCCAGCTTTATCCTGACTTAGATCTATGGAAAACAGCTAAGCCCATCCTTGAACACTGGATGAAAGAACGAATGAGTCTCTCAACGGCGCTGACTACTATTCAAAAAGAAGCGCCAAACTGGCTTCACACGCTACCTACTTTACCCCGTTTATTGCACGACTTAGGACTCAAAGCACAAGAAGGTAAATTGACAACCCAGCTTTCTCCAAGAGATTTGGCTGAGATTAAACAAGAAATTCGTCATAGCAACCGTCGTACCTTGAAAGCGATTACCGGTGCAACCTTCATTATTGGCGCCGCTGTCACCACATTGCTAAGTGAGCACGCTACTGAACCTCTTGGTATCTCTTTACTAAGTGCAGGACTTGGTCTCTGGGGTGCTTTATTGCTGTTTTCTAGTTTTCAAAAACGTTAAGTCACCCTTTTATTTGATTAAGGTTAACCGTGTTTAAATATATCCTTGGCTTTGCTGGCTTTTACTTTTCAGGTTTCATACTGGCCTTTTTAGGCTATTTTATCGGTGGTGTTATCGACCGTGCCCAAAGTTTAGGCTTAGGTGCTGTCAATCCATTGGCTAATGGTCAGCGTAAAGTCGTTTTCCTTGAAACCACCTTTATGCTGATGGGTAAACTGGCTAAAGTCGACGGCCATATTTCAAGAGATGAAATCAATCACGTTGAAGACTTTATTCAAAAAATGGGGATGTCTTCAGAACACCGCCAACAGGCTATCGACCAATTCAAGCGGGGCTCAGCGGCTGATTTTAATATCGATAGTGCGCTTGATACCTTTATGGAACATTGCGGCCAGACATTACACTTGAAACAAGTCATGTTGATGTACCTGATTGTCATGGCTGCAGCTGACGGTAAAGTTGATGCGCAGGAAGAAGCCTTCCTAAAACAAGTCGCTAACCGCCTTGGTTATAGCGATACTGAGTTTAGACAAATGCTCGATATGGTGCTGAACCAATCGCACTTCAGCCAAGGTAGCCCCGTTTCCGCGTCATCGCTCGATGATGCTTATAAAGCGCTTGGCGTAACGGCAGAACAATCCGACCAAGAAATCAAACGGGCTTATCGTAAGTTAATGAGTCAATATCATCCTGATAAGCTTATCGGCCAGGGATTACCAGAGGATATGATTAAGGTCGCGACTGAACAAGCAAAAGAAGTCCAAGTGGCTTATGACCTGATCAAAAAGCACCGGGATAAAGCTTAGGCAGACGCTTTAGCCTGACAAGCTGAAATACTCGATACTAAATACGGTACGATATAGGTCAACATCAGCTTTGGATAATCTAACGCCACCTCACCCAGCACCCCTTCCCACTGATTAATAAGATTCAATAGTGTGCCGACAATGATGGCAACGAAAAACCACCGCCTTTGTAGGAAGTGGTCTTTTATTTGTCCCATTTCTATAATGCCGTTGTTGGTCCAAACGTTTCGTAATGGATATGCTGTTCAGTAGTACCGAGTGTCAAACAACATTGTTTCATTGCTGACATAAAGGGTTTAGGACCACAGAAATAAACCGCTGTGTTGTTTTCTGGCTTAATACCGACCTCATCACATGCGGCTTTTAATTTGCTCACATCCACATAGTTTTTTTCATCATGACCACTAAATTGCGTCATGTAATTAAAACCGTGCTTCGCTTGTAGGTGTGCTAACTCTGATTTGAAAATCTCATCATCAGGTGAATTTTGTGCCTGAATAAATAAAATTTTATTGGCCTCAATGCCTTTATTTAAAGCCTCATACAGCATTCCGACTAATGGCGTGATCCCCACCCCTCCCGCAATGAAAATATGATTTTCTACACTATTATCTAAATTGAATACACCGGTCGGAGCTTGAATGGATACTGTTGTCCCTTCCTCGCACTGGTGTAAATAATTCGAGACCAAGTCTTCTGGCTCAGCTTTGGTTGTGATGCGCAATGTTTCCAAATTAGATGGGCCTGATAGTGAATACTGTCTAATCTGGGTAAATGTTTGATCTTTCAGTGCTGTTTTTAACCCGACATACTGGCCATCTTTGAATGCCGGCACTGGTCCTCCATCCATAGGTGTGAGATAAAAAGATTTTACATTGCCTGTTTCACGCTTCACTTCACTGATAGCAAAATCACGAAAGCCTCGCCACCCCCCCCCGTTTGTTGCTCATTTTGTTGATACAGCTCTTCTTCAGCCTTGATAAAGACATCAGCCAATACACCATAGGCTTCTCCCCAGGCCGTTAATGCCGGATGATTATCAGGTAATTCAGCCACTTCTTGTATGGCTGATAAAAGTGCACCACCAATGATGGGGTATTGTTCTGGCTTTACTCCCAAACTCACGTGTTTGTGTGCAATTCTCGCTACCGCTGGTAATAAGGCTTCTAGGTTTTCCAAATTATTGGCATAGGCAAAAACGGCATCTGCCAGTGCACGTGCCTGTGCACCATCTTGTTGGTTAGTCGGATTAAAGACATTTTTTAATCCTGGGTTATCTGTTAGTAGATTTCCATAAAAGTGGTGGGTAATCGCCTCACCATTTTCAGCTAATAAAGGGATAGTTGATTGTACAATTTCGATGGTTTGTTGGCTTAACATTAGAGACTCCTATTAACATTCATTTTATGTGAATCTTTTAAAGAATCATTTTAATTGCATCTTTATAAAATGCAAGCATTAAATTTCAATTTTGCTATTGGGATTGTTGATCGGTGTCGAAAATTTGTGAATAGTCTGAATAGACAACAGACTGATTAGCGATTTCCCCAGATCTTGCAGACTGCTCGCTCATTACCTAATAAACCAACGACCAGAGCCACCAGCGAAACGCCGCCAAACACAATCGCTGGAATTAAATAACCCAGGCCCACACCGTCAGGCACAAAGTTTAAGACTAAAACGGTTAGACCGAAGAAGATTAGGCCCATAAAAATCAGAATGGATCTATTAAGCGGCTTATACTCATACGCCTCATCACCACTTTCAAAAATCGCTAGGATGGGAGAAAAGATCGTTCTGAGCAATTGTTTCATTACAAGCCTTTTTGTTTATTTTTATCATTTTACCGTTATTTAGCCACTTTTAGATACAATATTACTTACTTCACCATCAAGGCTAAGTTGATTATTATCCGACCAATATTGTTTAATACCATCTTCACCTTTTTGGGCAGCCCAGTCATTGAGGGCTTCACGCTCATCAACATAATCCAATAACGGTACAGCCATGCCACATGATGTTTGAACGAGATCGACCTCAAGATCAAATATCTGTCTCGCACCTGGAAGTGGTTCAAAGTAGGGCAATAGTTTTTCCCAATCTGCATCACCTTGATGAATAACCCTCGCAGAACCATAAAGCCGCATGATCAGGGGTCTGCCTTCAAAGGCTGCAAACATAATAGTCATTCTCTTGTTTTGTTGCACATGTGCTGCTGTTTCATTGCCACTGCCAGTAACATTCAACCAAATCACCCGGTTTTTATTCATCACATAAAGTGATTCCATCCCTTTAGGCGGAACGTTGACCCGGCCTTCAGCGGCAGCGGTTCCTACAAAAAACAGTTTTTGTTCTTTGATAAACCGCTGCTGGCCCTCTGAGATTTCACTAAATTGTTGGCCCATTGATGGGGTTACCCTTACTCAGGCATTGCAGAAGAGTGATGTTCAACAATCATCCAACGCTGGCCATTCCAGCGATATACAAAGGTATAACGTGCTTGAACTGAAGCACCACCTTTAAACGTAAACGTATAAACACCTGAGTTAATGGCTAATTCGCCAAAGGTCCGCACATTGGCTTCGTCGATTTTGCCCACAGGACCTTTTGCTAAGAAATTAACAAAGTAATCTTCAATCTCTGCTGGATTATGGCGCACTTGATTCGACACAGTCGGTAACAAAATACCATTGTTCTCGTACAAGGCTGCAACTTGTTTAGGATCGCCTGTTTGTAATGCATTGTTCCATTCATCGAATAATGCGGTAATTTCATTGACGCTCACGTTTTAACTCCTAAAATAAAAATAGATGGTTTTGATTACGTTAATCATCTTTGACCTAAAGCCTATTATATTGGATTACGATTCTGTTTACCCTGAAAGTAACAACAAGCCGTTAAATGAATCGCACCTGCCGCATAGGCTACCAAGCCCAGTGTTCCGATATAGTAAGCCCCTAAAAGTCCCAGACACGCCACTACCGTCATCATGGCTAATACCCTGTAGGAACGTGAAGCGAGAAAAAACACACTCAATGCAAAGACTAAATTCGCAACTAAAAGACTGATGTTTAAAAGTGTAAGTTCCTTACCCTCGGCTGACTGCCAAAAGGCAATACTATGATCCAGTATTGTCAGGTGTTCAGGTACAGAAACTAAAAACAGGATAGTCAGTACGCCCAAATGCAATATCACATTGAGAGAATAATAGAGTGAGCCTATCCAAACCTTAGTCATTAGACACCGATATATTATGATGCGATTGATGGCTTTTAATGAAGCAATGCTTCACCAGATCAGCCTTTATTTCCCCAATGCTAATATAAAATGATTATAATTTGCATTAAAATTTAAGATCCTTAAGGAATCATCATGAAAACGTTATCTTCTGTTATCTTCTCAGCTTTACTAGCCGCCTTTACCACACTATATCTGACGACCGCCGTGGCTAGCGACGAGACTGTTCAGCATCTCATCGTCGATGACATTACTTCTTACCAAGAAGCCAAACAAGTGTTTGCCGATACCACTGCTGACATTAAAACAAAAACTAAACTAGATGCAGCTGATCTGCATGATATTCACATGATTACTTATTCACTCGAAAAAGCGATTGCTTACTTTGTTGAGAATATGGAAGGTGAACAAAAGGCAGCGGCAGAGAATATGGCTGCTGTTGTAGAGCTCGTTCACCTAGGTTCAGAAAATAACCGTAAGGTTGAAACGCAGGTGTATCTTGAAGATTATTTTAAACGTGCAGAAGCTTTTTCTGCAGGACTTAACTAACGTTTAAAGCTTAGCCACAACACTTTTTAAACTTACGACCACTGCCACAGAAACAAGGATCATTTCGCCCTATTTTAGGCGCATCTCGTGTAACCGGTGTTTGGGGGGCACAACAACTGTCATCACTGCAGCATGATGAGGCGGGTTCTTCGATATATGTCGGGAATTCTTGATTGGTTTGTTCGGCCATAATGTTTAATTCTGAGTGATCGCAAGCGACGTATTATGCCTGCTACTGAGCATTCGTTTATTTTAATTGGCTGTTTTTACTGCCACGTCGATTGATGGTGGCCGAATTGGTTAGTTCTTCTTGTTCTAGCTCTGACTGGCATTTAATGCAAAGACGTACACCTGGGATGGCTTCACGGCGTGCTTGTGGAATCTCGCTTTCACACTCCTCACATTCCGCTAGGCTATCGCCCATATTGAGTCGACTCCTTGCCAGTTCGACTGCATCTTCAACACTGGCATCGATTTGATCTTGTACGGCACCATCACGTGCCCAACCACCCGCCATTGTTTTCTCCTAGTGTTTTTAGATTTTCTTACTCTCTGAATTTTAATATAAAATCGACGATCACAGAAATAATAGCTATTAATTTGATTTCGCTGCCGCGAGGGCGTTCATTTTCTTTGTTTGCCCAAAGAAAACCGAACCAAAAGAAAAGGCATCCCATGCTTGCCCTACGGGTACCTTCGTGACGAAAAATTATTTGGGTGTGATAGAAACTCGCTATGCTCAAACAGCTATCACACTCTTCCAAATAAATTGTCGACACTCAGCTTCGCATTGAGGGCGAGTCAGGCCCGAAAAAATAAATCTGTCCCCTTTTTCACCCGAGATACGACGAAAACTCCCTTCGGTCAAACACTCGTCGTATTTGTCTCAAATAGCTTTTCAAAGCTCGGCTTCGCATTAAGGGCATCAGAAGGGCCACTGAAAATAAATCTGTCCCCTTTTTACCTTTTTAGTCCCTTTTTACCGGTTATATGAATTTTGCATAGATAGTTGCCGCCGCTGACACTCCAGCGATAATAAAAGGTAATTGGTAGTCAGTAAAATATGACTCACGCAGCATATACTTACACGCACCTATACACCTCATAAGATTGAAGTGAATAATATTGTATTTCAAAAACTCTTGATAGAATTTCGGAGGTCAACCAGTAGGCTCTGTAGATTTTAATGGTTTCCAGTTATTATTTTCTGGCTCTGACAATTGCGCATGAAACCTTTCAATCGCTTCAGGTTTATGGCCTTGTTGTTCGTCCGCAGGGTATATGTAAAATTCGCACTCTCGCATGAATGGAAACACTACACGGTCTTTATTTTCTGGTATGCTTGCAAACCGTCCACCCCAGTTATATCTTGGGTCAGTAAAACAAACTCGTACAAATTGAGAGTTGAGGAAGCTAGCTTTTTCGCGAGCTTTTTTATTGAGGTAATGCTTTTCCCTTTTATATAAATACAGGTGCATTTCTCTATGCATATCTTTTATATAGGTCTCTTCTTGGTAATATTGCCAATATCGGAGAAAAAAATAACCGAAGAGAATCACTAGAGAATATTTGACGACTTCAGGGTTCTTTAGGGTAATTATCGTTCCTAAGACATTAATCTTTTCCATACTGGCACCGCTTAGAAAAAATAGCGGCATCAAGACAGATATAAGAAGTATATTTCTTCTTTGCCGTAACAACCCGTCTGATATATTCCTATATCTTCCCTTTCTATCGTCTGCCACAGAGTCTCCTTTTCATATAACAGTATTTTTTATGAAGCCAATGGCTTCATGATTAGTATCAAGGATGCCGATTCATAATTCTGTTTTTTTTCATCGTTAGAATCCCTTCAAACTACTGATATTTTTTAATTCGTATGTTAATATATAAGCGCTTAAAACAACCCACTAATCACCCCATCATCATCAATATCGATCCGTTCACTGGCAGGTCGTTTAGGTAGGCCAGGCATGGTCATAATATCGCCACAGAGGACGACTAAGAATTCAGCGCCTCTTGATAAGCGGACATCACGGACAGTGACGGTATGATCTGATGCTGCACCGCGTAAAGTGGGATCGGCACTGAACGAATAGGGAGTTTTTGCCATACAGACGGGAATATGACCGTGTTCTTGTTCAAAAGCAGCGATTTTGTCGAGCACTTTTTTATCTGCGACGACATCACTGGCTTTATAAATTTTGGTGGCTACAGCGGTGATTTTATCCCAAAGCGGTTGATCATCTTCATAAAGGTATTGGAAGCTATCACTATCTTCATTCAACATGGTGACGACTTGTTGGGCTAGCTCTTCTGCACCTGCACCCCCATCGGCCCAATGTTTGGCAATCACAGCTTTGGCACCTAAACTTTCCACTCTGTTTTTGATCAGCATGACTTCAGCATCGGTATCTTGAACAAAATGATTGATCGCGACAACACAACGCAGGCCAAAGTGATTTTGTAAATTACTCAGATGTCGTTCTAGGTTAGCCATACCTTTTTCTAAGGCTGGGATGTTTTCTTCAGCTAGATCTTTAGCTTCGATACCACCGTGATATTTAAGCGCTTTAACGGTGGCGACAATCACAGCCATATCGGGTTTTAAACCTGATTTTCGGCATTTGATATCAATAAATTTTTCTGCGCCCAAATCGGCTCCAAACCCTGCTTCAGTCACGACATAGTCACTAAGTTTCAGGGCCATTTTAGTGGCAATAACACTATTACAACCATGAGCAATATTGGCAAACGGACCGCCGTGTACAAAGGCTGGGTTATTTTCTAATGTTTGAACGAGATTAGGTTTAATCGCTTCTTTTAATAAGGTTGCCATGGCGCCATGGGCATTTAAGTCTCGAGCAAACCGGGCCGTGCCATCACGTGAATAACCAATGAGGATATTACTGAGCTTGTCTTTTAATTCACTGAGTGAATTCGATAAGCAGAAAATGGCCATGACTTCTGATGCGACAACAATATCGAAACCATCTTGGCGTGGGAAACCATTGGGTGTGCCACCAAGACCAACATTGATCTCACGCAGTGCCCGATCATTCATATCCATCACTCGGCCCCAAGTGATGCGTCTGGCATCTAAATCTAGGGCATTGCCATGGTGAATATGATTATCGATCATGGCCGATAATAAATTATGTGCTGCACTGATAGCATGAAGATCACCGGTGAAATGGAGGTTAATATCTTCCATTGGGACAACTTGCGAATAACCGCCACCTGCTGCGCCGCCTTTCATACCAAAACAGGGTCCCATAGCCGGTTCTCGAATACAGACCATTGATTTTTTACCAATGCGATTTAGGGCATCGCTGAGGCCAATTGTGGTGGTGGTTTTTCCTTCACCTGCTGGGGTTGGGCTAATGGCGGTGACTAGGATCAGTTTGCCATCTTGTTTGGCTGCCAATTCATCCATGACGGATAAGGATACTTTGGCTTTGTATCGCCCATAAGGATCGAGCTGTTGGTCGGTTAATCCTAATTGGCTTTGTGCCAATTCAACGATGTTAGCCATTTCAGCTTGTTGTGCGATTTCAATATCTGACATAGTTCGTCTTCGTATAATATTTAATATGGATTATAGCTATTGGCATTTTGAATAGATAGCGTGTTTATTCTTCACCCCAACGCGGTTGAATGTCATGCTCGATGCCGGCTTGATCTAGTATTTTAGCCACCACGAAATCGACAATCTCTGCCAAGGTTGTCGGTCGATGATAAAAACCGGGATTAGGCGGTAGAACACAGACGCCTAGTCTGGCAAGTTTGAGCATATTCTCTAAATGGATGGTTGAAAAAGGGGCTTCTCGGGGGACGATGATCAGTTTACGGTTTTCTTTGATCATGACATCGGCAGCACGGTTAATGAGATTATCACTACCGCCACAGGCAATGGATGACAGGGTGCCCATGGTGCATGGGCAGACAATCATTGTGCCCACTTTGTGCGAGCCACTAGCCAATGGCGAGCTCCATTGTTGTTCGCCGTAAACTTGAATTAAATTAGGATCACATTGGTATTCGGCGACTAAGAATTTTTGTACATCACTGGCGCGTGCTGGCAGTTTCCAGTCTAACTCGTCGGAAAATAAGATTCTGGCCGCTGCTGACACCATGACATGTACAGTAATGCCTTGTGCTAACAGTATTTCTAATAGCCGTTGACTATAAAGTGCGCCAGAAGCCCCTGTTAATGCGAGTGCAATTTGCTTTTCATCTGTTTTCATCGTTGTGTTAATGCCGTTAAGATTCGTTGATGAATACCACCAAAGCCACCATTGCTCATCACTAAGATTTCATCACCAGATTGCGCTTGTTGGCTGACGACCTTCACAATATCATCAATGGACTGATAAACCGATGCTTTTTCACCTAACTGCTCTGCAATCGATGACAGTGACCAATCCATTTCGCCCTGTTCGAATAACAGTATTTGATCGGCTTCTTGTAGCGATGCACCAAGGCTGTCCTTGTGCACGCCCATCTTCATTGTATTGGATCGCGGTTCTAAAATGGCTATCAATCGGCGTTCACCAATATTCGCCCTTAAGCCATTGACGGTAGTGCTAATCGCGGTAGGGTGATGGGCAAAATCATCGTAAAGCCTAATATTATCGACCTCTCCCACCAGTTCCATCCGGCGTTTAATCCCTTCAAACTCAGCCAATGCTTCACTGGCATGTTCAAACGTGACACCAACATGATGTGCCGCTGCCATGGCAGCCAACGCATTACACACATTATGCTCACCTAACATTGACCATCGCACATCTGCCTGATGCTCACCTTGGTAACGCACTTTAAATTCACTGCCATCTGCTTTGCTTATCGTTGCTTGGAGGTCGGCCTGTTCGATTCCAATCGTTTGGCGTGGTGTCCAACAGCCCATGTCGATCGTTTGCTCGATCGCCGCTTCCCCAGGCGGTGAAATAATCAAACCTTCCGAGGGTACGGTACGAATCACGTGATGGAATTGTTTTTGGATCGCGGCTAAATCGTCAAAAATATCAGCATGGTCAAACTCTAGATTGTTTACCACTAATGTACGTGGATGATAATGGACAAACTTTGATCGTTTATCAAAAAAAGCGGTGTCATATTCATCGGCTTCAATGACAAAGAAAGGTGTTTTGCCAAGTCGTGCTGTTTCCCCGAAATTGCCGGGTACACCACCAATCAAAAAGCCCGGTGCCATACCGGCATGCTCTAATATCCAAGCTAATAAGCTACTCGTTGTAGTTTTACCATGCGTACCTGAAACAGCGAGGACCCAACGATCTTTCAATACATGTTCTGCCAGCCATTGTGGACCAGAAATATAGGGTAAACCTTGGTTGAGTACATACTCCACCGCGGGATTACCACGTGACATCGCATTACCCATCACCACTAAGTCTGGTGCGGGTTGTAGATGTTCTGCTAAATAACCTTCTTGTAAGGCGATGCCCGCTTCTTCTAGTTGCGTACTCATGGGCGGATAGACATTGGCATCTGAACCCGACACGGTCATTCCGAGTTCTCGAGCGAGTAATGCAACGCCTCCCATAAATGTGCCGCAAATGCCTAATATATGGATGTGCATCTTAGACCTTCGACCCTAATTTGTTTTCTCTCATAAGGTCGATAATAAAGTAAAGTTGCCGATTTCACACCCTTGCTTGAGATGCACTAAATAAATCAGGCACAAAGCAGACTTTAGTCACGTCGTTTGTTATTAAATAGCGCTATTATCTCTGCCACTGTTCTAAAAATACTGCTCAAGAAACTGTCGCTTGTGCCGTTAATGGGTATAACAAGAGGTTAGCTATGACACGATCAAATAAAAAATCACAAGAACTCGATGCTCGAAACATTATGGAAGGTTTGGAGGAGTTTGCGACATTTGCCAGTTTTAACAGTAATCACAGTGGTATGCGTATTTTAAGTGTTGAAACGGCACAACCAACCGAATTACCTATTCGTCGTAATCACCGGCTCAAAACGGTGTCTACCGCCCGAGCTGAACATAAACCGATGGCGTTATAGGTTGATTGATAATTTCACATAAAAAAAGCCCGATTAAATCGGGCTTTTTTATGACGCTATAAATAGAGAAAGCATTAATCACATTCCCTGCCTAGGCGAATTTCTATTCATAACTGAGTGACTTAATTTTCCCTGCGAAAACGCGGTAAATAAATACGGTGTAGATGAAAATACCGGGCACCGCGATGACCGTGCCAACAAAAGCAAACTTAAGCGAATCTCTAGAAGCAGCGGCTTCCCAAATCGTCAATTGACTAATCACTACATCAGGGAAAATGCTGTACCCCAATCCGAGTGCACACATGATGCACATTACGACCAATGACACATAGACTATCCAGCCGTAATCAGCAGCGAGGAGTTTCGGGCTCCGCAATATCCAAACAACAACAAGATAGGCAATACCGGCTGTAAATGGAATGGGTAGTAAGCCAATTGCTTCGGGTAAGCTGAACCATTTAGCAGCGATTTCTTGACTCGCTATCGGCGTTGCAATCGAGATCAGAAATAACCCTAGACCCAATGGTGCTACAAATATCCTGCCCCATTGGCTCGCCTGCTTGTAGAGGCTGCCATCGGTTTTCACCAATAACCAGCCAACGCCCAGCATGATGTATAAACTGGGTAATAAAAATGAAATCGCGATTGAAAATGCTAGGCTTATAGAGGTATTGGTCAGTCCCATAATATAACTACCCAACATCCAACCTTGCGCTATGGCTGTCACTAAAGAACCAATAAAAAACAGTTGATTCCAAGTCGATTTGTGCTCTGTTTTGGCTTTCACTCTAAAGTCGAAGGCGACGCCTCTTAGTGTCAGCCCTATCAACATGATGGCGACTGGTAAATAGAGTGAGGTGAGCACTAAACCATGTGCTTTTGGGAAGGCCATCAGCAAGACACCCACACCTAACACAATCCAAGTCTCATTAGCGTCCCAAAAAGGACCAATGGTTGCGATCATTTCGTCCTTCTGGGCATCGCTGGCGAGTGGCAGCAGTATGCCTATCCCTAAATCGTAACCATCGAGTAGCGTGTACATCAGGAGGGCGAACCCCATGACGGCAACGAAGAAAATGGGTAACCAATCCATCAGTATCCTCCTTCTAATTGTGTGGTGACTTGTTTTTCTTGCAGTGCAATAAGCGATCTGGCTTTTTTGGTCGACATATATCTCAGTGTTAACACATAGGAAATCAGCAACCCGATATAAAGCACGCTATAGGCAATCAAGGTTGTTAGTACCATACCTCCAGAGTGCTCAGCCACGACGTCTGCTGTCGTTAGCAAACCATTGACGATCCACGGCTGCCTACCTATTTCTGTGACGTACCAGCCTGCTAACACTGCTACCCAACCAGAGAAAGCCATACCTGAAAGTAACTTCAACGGTGTCCCTTCTAGCGATTGTCCTTTTAATAATTTGTAGGCACTAAACCATGAAACTAATAGCATGAGCATACCTACCCCGACCATAACTCTGAATGCCCAGAAAACCGGGCCAACAGGAGGATGTTCGCCGTCAAAGTCACTGATGCCTTTGATTTCACCGTCTAATTCATGGGTTAGAATCAAACTTGCTAATTTGGGGATCTCAATCGCGTAATGATTGGTTTGTTCCTCCTCATCCGGAATACCAAAAAGTGTCAGTGGTGCCCCGCGTTCAGTGTGCCAAATACCTTCCATCGCCGCGACTTTTGCTGGCTGATGTTCAAAAGTATTGAGGCCATGTAAATCACCGACAAAGATTTGGATTGGTGTGAGTACCGCCGCGATGAATACCCCGGTACGAACTACTTTCCACGTTTCAGGCCCATCTACTTTTTGACGGATTCGCCAAGCACTGATACCCGCGATAAGGAATGAAGCTGTTAGTAAGCTAGCAATCAGCATATGGGCAAAGCGGTAAGGAAATGAAGGATTGAAGATTATCTCCATCCAACTTTCAATATGAATCACCCCTTCAATCACT
>Ga0228666_1000712_pt1 | contig 16947 bp, 18 predicted proteins | sample 80DmetaG_FD_182702 | JGI IMG/M metagenome (GOLD analysis project Ga0228666, IMG submission 182702) | Seawater microbial communities from Monterey Bay, California, United States - 80D | ecosystem: Environmental > Aquatic > Marine > Coastal | place: USA: California | collected 2016-10-11 | reverse complement strand
ACCAATATGGATGATATTAAAAAAAGGCGTATACTACAACTACAACAACAAACAGGTAAAGGTAAAACACATACTGGCGGTGATGGTGATGGTGATGGTGATGGTGATGGTGATGGTGCTACATTAGTAGCCGGTCCATTAACCGGTCCAAATTTATCATATGAGCCATATGAACCTCAAACGCAAACCGTTTTTGAAGCACCTAACAAACAGGTTGTTCAAAATGACAATATACAAAATGTATTAGATGCGATTATAGATGATAAAGTAGAAAATGATAACCTACGTGATATAAAATCCACAGAAATATACGAAGCATTAAATATGGTCGGTGATGAAAACAATGAACTAAACGTAGAATATTTAAAATTTGTAAATAAAACCGTTCATCAAATAATAAAAGGTACTTATACCTTCTTTTTACAACGTGAATATACAAACGAGTATGCTATTTTAAATAGCCATTATTTAAAACAAATACTGATGAAATATTTGTTGATTGTGCTTCATTGTCCGCAAATTAATCCAAAGGTGAATAAATATGACTTTATAATAAAATTATCTGACACATTTGTCAATAATATTGATACTATGTTAAATGAAATGTGTCCATTACCCAACAATCAAACTGGTTTTGGAAAAAAAATAAAAAAAAAAATGTTAGGTGGTGCTTTTAATAAAACCGACCTAATACAAATTGACCCAAATTTAAAAACAATGACAGTAAAGAGAAACCAACTAATAAAACGTTTAACAAAATTAGATAGTACTATAAAACAATTACCACCTAGCACCAATCGACGATATAATACCATATTAAAAACCAATCAAGGTATACAAGAACAAATTGACGCTCATATTTTTAATTTTTACGAAGATGTAAACAGGCATTTCTCAAAACAAAGTGAGTCAGAAGAGTCCGGTAAAAAAAACCAAAAAATATCTCCTCAAATGAAATCTGTGATTAACTTATTATGTAGCGAAGTAGCGTTTAATGGTTTGTTCAATCTGGGGCTTTCAGATGTGAATAGTAATGTAAGTTATCCCGATGAGCTCGATAGTAACGGTAACATAAATTATACGATTTTTAATATACAAACAGACATAATAAATGGTATTTCAAATGGTGATAATTTATCTGGTATAGATGATAAGTTATTTGCACGCATAATTAATATTCCGGATTTATGGAATAATAATAGAGGGACAAATAATTATCAACAATTGTCTCCTACAGAATTTATTAACAATTTGAATAACGCTCCTAACAGTAACAGTATTATTAATAACGCAATTAAAAAATCCCGATATCTTAATTTTTTACATAATGCTGTATGTTCTACTCCTCAGTATATAGATGCGATGGGTGGTCTTGGTAGTTGTACTATGAAACAAATAAACACTACGAATAACGAATTTCCAAGCACAATTGATATTATGATTCAAACGAATACACCTAATTATTATAGCACATTTATCAATCATGATAAACAACGTGTACTTTTAGAATTTGATTACTTGATAGATGGTATCAAGGCAGAACCATATCGTGAAACATTTTATCTTAAAAATGGTAAAGAACTATTATCAGCATCAAATACAATGAATGCTTTATCGACCAAAATTATGAACTTATGGAATACGCGATATAATCAAGATAAATCACAACCGAGAGCCGGTGTTTTTCAGGATTTATTTAAAGAAAATTTCAATCAATTAATATCAATAGCATCACGAAAAGGCAAAGGTGATAGAGCACAAGAAGAAAATAGTGTATTTATAAATGGAGGATATAGAACTGCAGCTAATTATAACCCTACTAATATTCGTATAGGTGCTATGGGAGATAGACCTTCCGGATTTAGAGCAATGTTGGATATGAATTTTTTAGCACCTGGTTCAGTTAGACCTAATACTATAGCTGGTTATTTTGGTCCTTCAGCAACGACCGCAATATACTCACCTAATTTATTTGGAGGCGGCAAGAAATCAAAAAAACGTAGAAAGACCAAGAGAACAAAGGGGGGAGCAAAAAAAAATACACGCCGTGCAACTAAGAAGTAGTAACACACGAGAATACAGATATGAAAAATGAATGAATCGCATATATTATAACACAGCCGGGCATGTGTCATAATATTTTTTAGTGTTTGTAATAGGGTTTGGCATTGGTTTGATAATAGGTAAACTATGATTATGTTCTTCTATGATAATATAATGTGTTTTTGAAAAATAACAATCACTACAATGTGTAGAAAACCATAATGTAGCTAATGTGTATGCTGCGATAATGTAATAAATCATATTGGAAAGTAGTATATATTAACCAATCATCTAATGAAAACAATCAATTTTTAGCACCACATACATTTTTTCGTTTTTGTAGCACAATCAAGACATATAGTCGGTGCTAAATACAAATATCCAAAAGGATTACATACGTGGTCTGGATTACTATACCCGTGAATTTTCTTTTTTTTACATTTTTTACATTTATATCTTGCTGGAGATAGCGGAACTTCTTTTTCGTGAACTTTATGTTCTTTGCATATAAATTCGTGTTTAGTAGGTTCCATGTATTGTTCTGACATGATATGATTACTATACATTAGCAGGCGAAAAATTCGTAAATATCAGAAGAATAGGGTATTTAGAAAGTGTATAATGAATACTAAAAATAGCGAAACAACTTTCATAGATTTGCCTCAAAATATAAAAATAGAAAAGCCTGTATTTCAAAAGATGATGTTTTTAACAAATGCTTTAGAAGAAGGTTGGAGTATCCGTAAATCGAAGGACTCTTATATTTTCACGAAAAAACACGAAAATAAGCGGGAAATATTCCAAGAAGACTATTTAGAAAATTTTTTATTAACAAATAGCACTAATGTACTGGGTATAAGCAGTCAATTATAAGTCATATATGTGTATATAAAACATAAATAATTTGAGAAGATTTACCAAGTGATACAAATATATTTAGGATATTTACAACTGTAGTTAAATCATTACAATTGTAATTTAATGGGGGATTCTAAACTTACGTTATTTGGGAAATATTGCTAATAAATAGAGCATTTATTTACAATAATAGGTAGATTTTTAGCAATAATAATTTTTTAATTGAATTAATGCGATTTTTTCCCAGATTTTTTTCTTTGTAGAATATATAAATTCCATACAATGGCTGGAGGTTTAATGCAATTAGTCGCCTACGGCGCACAAGACGTTTTCCTTACCGGAACCCCTGAAATCACTTTCTGGAAGGTGTCATACAGACGCCACACCAACTTTGCCATGGAGTCCATCGAGCAGACCTTCTCCGGTCAAGCCGATTTCGGTCGCCGTGTCACCTGTACCATCAGCCGTAACGGTGATCTTGCTTACCGTACCTATCTTCAAGTCACTCTTCCTGAGATCAACCAATCCATGAAGAACAATAGTACCAACGGTGTTTCTGCCCGTTGGTTAGATTTCATTGGCGAGCAACTCATCGCCCAAGTTGAGGTCGAGGTTGGTGGACAACGTATTGACCGTCAATATGGTGACTGGATGCACATCTGGAACCAACTTACCCTTTCCAAAGAGCAAGAATCTGGTTACCACAAGATGATCGGTCACACCACCCAACTTACTTACATTGCCGCCGCTGGTCGTGCCGATGTTGCTGGTCCATGTGCCGCTTCAAGTGCCCCTAACCAAGTATGTGCTCCAAGAAACGCACTTCCAGAGACCACTCTTTATGTTCCTCTTCAATTCTGGTTTTGCCGCAACCCAGGACTTGCCCTTCCTTTAATTGCTCTTCAATACCACGAGGTCAAGATCAACATTGACTTCCGTCCTATCGGTGAATGTCTTTTCGCTGTTAACCCTGATGCTTCCGATGCTGCTTCTGCTTCCGTCACCCAAGCTTACCAACAATCACTTGTTGCTGCTTCCCTTTACGTTGATTATATCTTCCTTGATACCGATGAACGTAGAAAGATGGCACAAAACCCTCACGAGTACCTTATCGAACAAGTCCAATTCACTGGTGACGAGTCCGTCGGTTCATCATCCAACAAGATCAAGCTCAACTTCAACCACCCATGTAAGGAGCTTATCTGGGTCGTCCAACCTGATGCTAACGTTGACTACTGTGATTCCTTAATTGCCGGTACCACCCTTCACGCTACCCAAGGAGCCCAACCTTTCAACTACACTGATGCCATTGATTCCCTTCCTAACGACATTGCCGCATACGGTGGTATTGACAAGGACCTTGCCGATATGACTGAAGACGGTGTTGGTAACGCTGCTGTTGTATCAACTACCGCACAAGGTCTTTCCGATGCCGGTTCATTCGTCCTTGCCGAAACTGCCCTTGACATGCATTGTTGGGGTGAGAACCCAGTTGTCACCGCTAAGCTCCAACTTAACGGTCAAGACAGATTCTCCGAACGTGAGGGTTCATACTTTGACACCGTCCAACCTTTCCAACACCACACACGTGCCCCTGATTCAGGTATCAACGTCTACTCATTCGGTCTTCGCCCTGAGGAACACCAACCTTCCGGTTCATGTAACTTCTCCAGAATTGACAACGCTGTTATGCAACTTGTCCTTTCTGCCGGTGCCGTCTCAGGTGTTGCCACTGCCAAGGTCCGTGTCTATGCTGTTAACTACAATGTTCTCCGTGTTATGTCCGGTATGGCTGGCGTAGCGTATAGTAACTAGACTGTGACCTACAAAGTATTTTAATAAAAAGGGTTTTCCCACAAAAACAAAATTATAAAACACAAAAAATAAATAAAAAATGTAAAATAGTTATTCAATTACCATGTTGGTTTTGAATCTCCATAAAAATTATAATAAAAACTATAATGTTTTTATTATACACAATAATCAATCTAATTGTTAGTTTCTTTCTTTGATTTCCTGTAATCAGCAATCTCTTTTGCCTTCTGTTTTTTATATTCATCGTCACCATATTTTTCTTTCAACCGTTCACGCTGTTGTTGTTTTCTAATACGCGCATTCTCGCGTATTTCTTCAGGTGTTTTTTTGTTTGTATTTTTTACAATATTTTTTGATGGTTTATGTGTTTTACATATAATCGTGGTTGTTTCCACTTTAATTTTACATTTCATAAATATTTCGGTCATTTTATTGAATAATTCGTCTAATTCCATATCTTTTTTAACATAATTACAACTGCCACAACAAGATTTCACATTACTCATTATATACCCCAAATTATTATTAATGCGGTCAATACCATTTTTATGTTTTTCGTACGATTTCCTACCACATAAATAACATTGTGAATTTACAATACCATCATATTCATCTTTTGTTAATTCAAATGGTAATGATTTGTTGTTCGCACGTGTTTTATACGTATTATAAGGTGCTGCGTCAGTATCACAAAATTCTTCAGAAAAATAACGTCCATTGATTTTATTATTATATGTCAAAATATGTTCTATGCGTTTCAAAAATACGTCGGCAGACAACGAACATTTCATGTAGTTACACGTCTTACAGCAACTCACGCAATTATTAATCACATACCCTATATTTGAATCCAATCTATCAACACCATTGAAACCGCGTTCTTGAATAATGTTGCAATAATGGCATGGTTCCTTTACAATTTTATTGAATTCTTCCTGGGATATTTCAAAATCCAAGTTTTTGTCTCCCGCACACCGAATGTAATTAGAATAATGTATTTTGATATTTTCTAACCGCGATTTATTATTTTCTTTATTTTTTTCTGGGTTATTTTCCCTCCACTGTTTCGCATTTTCTGAATTTTTATTCAAATACCCTTCTACGTCTGTTTCAATTTGGCGTTGTCGGTAATTCATACTCTTCATAGCAACCTTTTCATAATTATTTTCGTTCCATTGTTGTTTTACTTCTTTACGTTCTGGTTTCTGTTCGGCAATACGAGCTAATTCATTGCGATGTTCTTTATCGCGCTTTTGGTCTTGAATGCGGTTATTTTCTCTACAATTTTTACACGTCTTTGTATTCCCACCATTAACGCCAACAAATAAACTATTTTCCAACTCTTGACAACACGTCGTACAAGTTTGATGTGTATCCGTATGTGTAGTATTTTTCGCGTTCGCTCTACGATTACGTTCTTGTTCTCTTTCCTTTTCCAAACAGGATTGGCAACGTGTATACTGATAATCTAAATCAAGTTGAGAACGACAACCACGAACATAATTTTTACATACTTTCTTACCCATATCTACGGTATCATCCACAAATATACAAAGTTGATGTTTCTGACAATATTTGTTTTCGTCTGAACGTTTGAATACGCATTTATCGTTAGCACATAATACTACGTTTTCGCGGGAGATTTGCTTGTTTTGTTTTCCCCTATTACGACAAGACGAGCAGGTCTTACCATCTGGTATATAATATGACTTTTTACAACCCGAACAAATCTGTAAATTTGACAACATTTCTTCTGTATAATCAACCATATAATCGTGTTTTTTACAAAAACTGGTATCATTTATAGCATTGCATCGGCAACCTTTCAAATTTCTATCAATTGCCGAACATTTTGTCATCTTGATATATTATACGTAGATTTCTTTTTATATAGTTTTTTATAAAATAACTATATAATCCTAAATATTCTCCTTCTTCTCTTGAGCTAATTTCTCCTTTTTTTTTAAATATGCGGTCCGAGCCCATTTCTTTTTTTGTTCCGAAGTCGGTTTATAATCAGCCTTATAGTTCGTTTCTTCCTGATGTTTTTTGACACGTTCCTTTATAGCTTCTTTATTATTTTGATAATACTCTTTTCTACTTTCCGGAGCCGTATACCGTTTCAAATGCTCCTTAGTAGATAGCAATTCTGCTTCTAATTGAGCTACCCTTTCTTCAAGTTCACTGATACGAAGGTCTTTATCCATTGTCTTATTTTACAATATTGTATATAGAATTGTGTTTATATAATTTTTCAACACTATAAATTATTTTACATAACAAACGTAGTGTCCTATGATGTCATCGAATCTCATCCAATCTACGTGTTGTTCGTGGTCTTCAAATTCGTCTTCATCCACGTCTAATTTATCCAATAAAATTTGCATTGCCTCAACTATAATCATATGTTCTTCATCTTCTGTAAATTGACTTTGTGTATCTTCACTTTCTTGAAGACGGTCCCATTCTGTTACAAAAAATTTATTTAAGTTTTCATACCAAGTATTATTCAAATTGATAGTCGGTATATATTTTACTAAAAATATATCATTTATAATTTGGTTAGCAACATCATGACACATTTTATCTGTAAACCCCATTACTTATTCAATATTATATTATATGTAGAAAATACTTTATGTCTTTTCTCAAAACAAGATTTGTGTTATAATGAAAAAAGTATATAATTAGACACTAACATAATAAGTATATTGATAGTACACAATGAATAATCAAGTTTATGAAGATAATTATACAAACATAGTTGAACCAAAATATGGAATTAAAAGGGATGTTTCCAGCGATGAAATACTTACGAGTAATATATCCAATAATCACTCTTATTCTATTACACAATCTGAACGTGTAGATATGACCTCATATGAAACGTATAGTATAGACCCAATCGGCTGTAAAGATGCGGATGATGCATTTTCTGTATATAGTGAAAACAATAAACTATATTTCGCAATCCATATTGCGGATCCGACTGAATACATTGATTTAAATTCTAATTTATGGAATGACATTGTGAAGAGAACAACAACCAAATATCCATCAAATCGTGCCCCAATTCACATGATGCCCGACCAAGTGTTGGAATTATCAAGCTTACAAGGAACACAAGAAGGTAATACTAAAAATGCGATTACAGTATTATCTGAAATTAATTCAACCACCTATGAACCTATTAACGAAATCAAATTATTATTTACCACCATTTTTGTAAAAAAGGAGAACGCATTTAGTTATAATAGTGCGTCGGTCGTTTGCGACGAAATGAATGCGTTTACTATAGGATTAAAAATAAGTGAAACATTGAAAGCGAGACGTTCATTAAAAACAAAAGGAATCAAGTTAAATGAAGTTTCCACCGCATACCCAATATATGAAGATAATCACGTCTATTTATACGAAGATACGCAACAAGAAAGATTGATGAAGCAAATGATTGCGGAATTTGCCATTTTCGCGAACTCTTTTGTAGGTGAATATTTAAAAATCAATTTAAACACGGGTATTTTTAGAACTTGTAATGCGAGTGAATGGTTACAAACTGTGTATAATGAAATATCCGGCGAAGAATTGTTACAAGAAATAATAACGAATGGTATTCGTGCTGATTATATGGCTAACGTAGAATCACACGATTTGGTAGGAATGCCTGAATATTGTCATTTTACATCACCGATTCGTCGTTTATCTGATTGTGTATGTCATTATTTACTGAAATTCATCTATTTCAAACATAAACATTGTAATATACCCTTTTCCGAGCAAGAATTGGACCAATTAGCAACAAGATGTATGAAAATGACACGTTTTGAGAAGAAAAATCAATATTTAGATATCAAATTTCGTTTATTACAAGTGATGGCGAATATGATTTTTGAAACTAAAAAAATAGACATAGAATATTACATTACTGGATATAGCGGGTTATTTTTGAATATCATCATTTGTAACATAAATAATTTCCACGTCCACATGTCATATACATTACGTGTTCGTGATTATGTAAAGGAGATTAATCCAAAAGAGAAGCATTCGTTAAGTGTTACACATGTAAATTGTTTTACGAATTATGATGAAAATACCATACCCGAATTAGACGCACATATATTGAATTAGAAAATTGAAAATAAAATTATATACTTAAATAAGGTAACTAATTTTACAATAATAACCAAAATATGGAATCATCCGATAACCAAATTATCACTTATGACGACTGTATGGTATGTCTATGTCCGATGAATGTACAAACAGATACGATTACTACAAATTGCGGACATATATTTCATACGGAGTGTATTTCTACATGGCATGATAAACAAATCAACGATTTTAATTGTCCTGCGTGTAGAGAGTCGTTAAAATCAACTCCAAAAATCATACATGATATTCCTGATTCAAATAACACTTTATGTACGTACTTTAATGGAGATACAATAGAGGGGGTCCATGAAAAGGGTGAGTTCACAGGACAGTGTAAATACACATATTTGAACGATAACGAATCCGAACATATCGAACCAGGAGACACATTAGAGGGTGTCCGTGAAAATGGTGAGTTTATCGGACATTGTAAACTCACATCTATTGATGGGTACAAGATAGAAGGGATGTATAAAAATGGCTGGACTGGAGAGTGTAAAATAACATATACAAGCGGACACATCGGGGTGTATGAGAATGGACCCAGTGTCGTCGGATATTGTAAACTTACATATCCGAATGGAAATGTTATAGAGGGTATGTGTGAGAACCGCCAGTTTTTCCGAGAGTGTAGATTTACATATGTGAATGGAAAGGTTGTATATGGGGTTCTATTTCGCGGAGATAAGTTTAAATGGAAACAAAATTATCACATTGGAACCCCAGTTTTCCAATATGATACAAAATCGAGGTTAATAAACAGATTTGATTCCATTAAAAGTTGTGCTAAATCGCTAAAAACTGGTCGTCATCAAATTACTGACCGATTAAATGGTGCGGAATGTAATGACCCTGCTCGTTATCCAGCCAATTATTACCTAAACCAGTATGTATTTTCCGTGACAAAACTATAATTCAAACAAAAGCAGAAAAATAAATGGGGGTGGAGACATCTCCTTTATTTTTTTGTATGTCATATAATTTATCAAAACAATATATATAATGTTCTCAAAACTAATAACTATATTAGCAAGTATAAGTGTGGTAGATTCAACCAACATTTATAACTATTATGAGTTGGCAGTCCAAAAATGGTGTAGTACCGATTATATGATTCACGGACTTTGGCCGCAAATAAATAGTACAGCCTACCCTGAAAACTGTAAAAAAGTGTCGTATGTAAAACCCACTGGTAAATTATTGACCGATATGAATGCGTATTGGCATGCGTGTGATAGTACATTATGGGAACACGAATGGACGAAACACGGGTCATGTATGCAAGAACAAAACAACATAGACGAGAACACATTTTTCAATACAACAATTTCGCTCTTTTTGGAGAACACGAATTTATTAGATAAATGCCAAAACGACGATTGTATAGTGGCATGTTTTGATTTGGATTATAAATTGATAGATTGTGAATAGGAAATTATATATTATGGTCGCAATTGGTGATAACCTTTATACAATGTTTCGTATTCAGACAATAATACTTCAAATGTTGAAATATTATATCACCCAATCCTATGTCGTGATAATCCTGACGTATCATAATATTTTCAATATGTCCTACTTGGCTCAATTGTGTAGAATTATTACTAATAATGACTGTGCCGGTACCAATAATCATGTGTGTATTTAAATCTTCAATTACAAAATAGATATATTCATTTTCCAAGTTGTCTAATATCTCTCGGGTTCTCAATATAGTTCGGTCAATCTCGGATAATAAACTCATAACTTCATAATATGCGTGCTGTAAATCGGTTTGTTTCAATCTACGTATACAAAGTGTTTTACCACATATTAAAAAAACAGGATTCATTAGTTAAACTATTTCCTTATTTTTATAAATTCAACTAAAATCATTAGAATATTACAAAAGTAAATAACTTAAAATTAGGTCATGATAAATATATAGTAAAATGTTAAAGTGTTTTGAGTTTATATTTGCGTATTTTGAACGTGTATTGTTTGATGGATTAGACGATTGTGACTATTATGAAATAGAAAATAATTATCCTTTTTCTGAAAAAAATACTAAGAATGAAATGATATATGATTGTAGTTCATCTGATAGTAGTGAAGATAATAGTGATGTGTATAACTATGTCCTTCCATTTAACGGTTATAAAATCACCCGTAGAAACATAGCATTTTGTTAAAAATAAAAAGACTATATACAGTTCTTTTTATTTTTATACGTTATCCCAAATGGTGTGAGGATTTAGGTTATTTATACAAATTGAAGATATCGAGTATCAATTGTATCGTTACTACTCATATTTTGAATATCAATAATTTCAGAATCAGAATCAGAATCAGAATCAGAATCAGAGTCGGTTTGTAATGGAATATCTAACTCTGAATCTCGTTCATATTCAGAGTATAAAAATCGCTCAAATATATCCCAGAGTGTTTGTAGATAAGACATTACAAATAGTACCAGATTATTTTTATACTATTTTGAAATGTCAATCAAAAATGTAATCTAAAATTATCATCTACATATTGTTGTAATTTCTGATAATAATATTTTGAACGGCTTTCTAAATAATATCCGAGTCCAACGCCTCCAATGATAAGTCCAGAAGTGTATATTGCGAATAATGTAATTGGTTCCATAAGTATACTAAAAATATATATTTATCTATAAATCGTATAAATACAAAAAAACATTAATAGTAAAATACTAAATATGTATCGTTCGAACGCATTAAACACCCAAAACGCATTATTATTAAGTAATTTGATGGAATTTTATAATAAACATGGTAATCTGGAAAAAATGATGAAAATTATTAACGGTGAATCCGAAATATCTCTCAGAATTGTAGATTGGTTTGTAACGAATTTTGCTAAGAAATATTATACAGTCTATGAATTATCACAATCAATGGGTGAAAATCATTCAAATACAAGATTTAAAGTGTATAATGACTATAAATTAAAATTGAAAGCCTATTCAAAAAAAAGGTTTGACCCATTTTGTCGTTGGGACAGAATTTCTATACCTTACAATGAAAACCAACTCATGGAAACAACGATAGGTCAATTGAATTTTTTTAAATGGGCGATTGAGAATAAAATCGTAGATTACATTAAAAATAACTATGAAACTATTGAAACTGATATGAATAAACGTAATGTCACTACAAAAAAACGTGCTACATTGGATAATACAACAAATGATAAAATGGAAACTACGAATTCTAAAACGCGAAAACGCCGCGAAGAACTATCAGTTTCGGCATGTAAAACAATAAAAAAAGAAGATGTGAAAATAGTTGTAAAATTTAATTAGCATATTAGGGTGAATCAGAATAAGGAGAATTAGTAGGGGGAGGCAATACGTTTACAGATTCATTTTGAATAATAATATTTTGAATAAATTGTTCTATTTGTGAAATCCACTGAATTCCAGGGTCATTGGTATTATTATCTATATAGGATGCGTCTTCATTTGTCAACAAGTCCAATACTTTGGTTGAGTTTGTAGTATTGTTATTACAATCCCAACGTTCATACTTTCCAAGCCATTCATCATGATACTTTTTACATTTTTCAAGATAGGATAATTCTATTCCAGCTTCTCCATCTCTTGAACGTTTATGAATTCGTTTAAAACAAACATCCGCATCAGCATTAATGTATATATGCCCTGCTACATTGAAATCTTTTGCGTGTTCGTTTGCCATTAAACAATAAATTTTATAGTCTAAATCAGTGATTAACCCATCGTCATGTAACATTTTCGCGAATATTTCTTTATCTGCATCAATTGAGCGTTCACATATTAACATATCACAATTCGGATTATTACGAATCGTATCACGTATCAACGTTAAACGAGTGGTGAGTGCCATAACTTGAAATTGGAATGCGTATTTAGAAGGTTCTGCGTAAAATTTTTGTAAAATGGTTTCACCGTCATTATCTGTAATTGTTTCCCAAATATCTACAGGTTCTTTTACAAAAATTATGTTTTTTTTGTTTTGAAAACGCTTATGGAGCTCTTGTACGATGGTGGTTTTTCCAGCACCAATGTTTCCTTCAATAGAAATAATAACGGGTTGACACATTTTAGAAGACAGATATAGATAATCTTAATATAATTTTACAAGAGATACGTTATACATCCATTTTCAATTTTTTATACAGATAAAAATATGCGATTATTATATACAATTATGGAAACAGTACCCATAACCGAAAATGAAGAAATTACCGTATCGGTAAAGTCAACCGAAGAACCTACTAAATCTAAATGGCAATCTTTTGTTAGTGAATTGAAAGAAATTCAGGAAACAATGGGTGATCAAGACTTTAAACAAAAAACAGGTTCTTATGTGACGTTTACATTAGAAATGTACCGTGTTTTTATGGGTACATTGCTCTTGTTTTTTGTTCCCCAAAAGTGCGGTGAAGAACTTTGTAGTTTTTCACAAATGACAAGCAAAACCGATGCGATGCATGTAGGTAACATATCTGTAAATCTTGCCACATTCGTTGCGTTTTTCATGATGTATGTTATTGAACTTCGTCGTGAAAATAAAATGATTTCTTATTTAGAAGTAAATAAGGAATTCCCATCAGATAACGATGCTGTTGGAGAAGCCTTATTACTTTTACCTGAAAAGAAAAGAAAAGTGATATTAAATTTAGATGGGTCTTATCAAATGTCATGTTATATGGCTGCCATTTTCTACTTAGCAAATTCAGTTTATAGTGGGTTTACCATATATGATAATTACTATGATAGTAAGACAACCACCGTATTTGTGACAAATCTATTATTCTTGGTCGGTAAATTAGTTGATGTTTATGGATTAGCTAATACTGAAACTAACATTTTCTATTCCGCCTACTTAAAAGATAAGGTCCAATATAATTATGCCGACCCTGATAAGGTAAAAGAAGAACCTAAAGTGGTTGAATTAACAGATGTTGTTGAACCCAATGAAACAGCATAATTACAGCATTGATATAGGTTTATAGAAAAGTATATCCAGATATTTACTTGTCGTTGGAAATTCATCATCTCCATATACATCTTGAAGCAATAACCATTCAAACAGCCCACCTACATATAAATACACATCTGGAAATCCCAAGCCAGATAATTGTTTCGCTTTTTTTTCTATACTATCGTCATTTGCGTTTTTACCGTATATTATGAATTTGGGTGTAAAATCGTATTGATTTAAATATTCGTTAATCGCTTTCTCCTCAGTTTGATAAGAAATTGTATTTTTAATCAAACAATGTTGTTCGTTTGATAGTAATGTATTTATAATGACATATTCTTTCGGATTAGCTATAATATGTTGCATGTCTTCAAATGATAATTTTTTATGCGTTTTTTGGAAAAGTCCATTAAACATTTTATTATAGATGTATTCGTATTTCTATATTTTTTCCAGAAAATTGATTAAAAACCTATGACACAACCATATGTAACTTATAATAAGACCTAACGAAAATGGATCTCTCTCAACGCAAATTAGTAAAATCTGAATGGGAATCAATTGAAATACCTGTTTCTTCCCAGGAAAAGGAAATTTTACAAATGATAAAAAAAGGGTATCACGATGTTAATATACATACCAATTCTCAACAATCATTGTTCTCATTTGTAAAAATAGAACAGAACACTGGTACAGAATTATTATTATTTCAAAGATATTTTGAAGCTCACTTAAAAGAAACTATACAAAAATATGGCAAAAATGCGCCCCAATTACTTAATATTGAGTTTCCAGGATCTGGTGGAAAGTTGAAAACAATGAAAAGTATTGACAAACTACGTATTGAAAATCTCGAATTAAAAATAAACGAAAATAAAAAATACATATTCGAATACGTATTACATGAAATGATACATAATTTACTTAAACATGTATACAAACGAAAACCAAAATATTCATTCTATTTATATACTCTTCTACAAATAAGAAAAGCTACTATCCCAGGATTGAATACTCATTTTGTTGATATTATGGACAAAATTATCAGCTATGTGAATTCATTTACCAAGACCAGTGAAATCATTACAAACGCATATGAATTTATTGAAAAAAATCCACATCTTTTGAAATATGAAGACAAAACACTATTCCAACATCAGAAACAAATCTATAATATGTGTAGACCCCAATCAGATGGATTTGTTCCTAAATTGGTATTATATACTGCTCCTACAGGAACTGGTAAAACTCTCACACCTATTGGTCTTTCTGAAAACTACAGAATTATATTTGTATGTGTTGCTCGTCACATTGGTCTGGCTCTGGCTAAAGCTGCTATTACAATGGAAAAGAAAGTCGCATTCGCATTTGGATGTGATACCGCATCTGACATCAGGTTACATTATTTCTCAGCAGTAGATTATACACGTAATTGGCGTTCAGGTGGAATTGGCAAAGTTGATAATAGCGTGGGAACCAACGTAGAAATTATGATATGCGACGTTCAGTCCTATATTACAGCAATGCATTATATGTTAGCGTTTAATGATGCAGACAATATTATTACTTATTGGGATGAACCCACGATTACAATGGATTATGAAGAACATGAATTACATTCTACTATTCATTCCAACTGGGTAAATAACAAGATTCCCACATTGGTTTTGTCATGTGCTACATTACCAACACAAGAAGAGTTATTGCCAGTATTTCATGATTTTCAAGCTACATTTGAAAATGCGGAAGTACATACAATTACCAGCTATGATTGCCGTAAATCGATTTCTATTCTTGATAAGTCAGGATATTGTGCTTTACCACATTATCTATATGAAGAACATTCTGAGATGATAAGATGTGCTCGTTACTGTGAATCGAATAAAACTCTTCTGCGATATTTTGATTTACGTGAAATTATCAAATTTATTGAGTATGTTAATTCCCAAAACCTAATAGATGACGATTACACGATTGACAACTATTTTACAGGAAATATCACAAACATTACCATGAATAAATTAAAAGAGTATTATCTCGACTTATTATTTCAGATTGATGAAGACGAATGGAGTAAAATATATAAATACTTACAAAGCGTGCGAACAATGAAATTTGAAACATCTAAATCGGGGTCGAATGGTATTTCCATTACAACTTCAGATGCTTACACATTAACAGATGGACCTACTATTTTCCTGGCAGACGACGTAGATAAAATTGGTAAGTTTTATATTCAACAAACAAATATACAACCATCTGTATTTGAAACGATTTTATCCAGAATTACAAAGAATGATGGATTGATTAAGCGAATCGAATTCTTAGAAGGTGAAATATTATCTAAAGAAACAAAGAATAGCAATTATGACGAATCAAAAACAGTCAGAGAAAGTGGTCGATTATGTAAAGAATCACAAGAATTTGACAATGAAATTAAAAAATTAAGAAAGGAAATTAAACTGGTCTCATTAGATGCTATGTACGTGCCGAATACACGCCCACATCAGAATATATGGTCTCCTGATGGAGAAATTCATGAAAACGCATTTGTATCTAATATTGATGATGTTACATCAAAAGAAATTATGCAGTTAAATATTAGTAATCATCTTAAAGTATTACTACTATTGGGTATTGGTATGTTTATTGAGAATCCAAATATTAATTATATGGAAATCATGAAACGTCTTGCCGAAGAACAGAAACTATTTATTATTATTGCGTCGAGTGATTATATTTATGGAACAAATTATCAGTTCTGTCATGGGTTTATTGGTAAGGACCTAACAAAAATGACTCCACAAAAAACATTACAAGCTATGGGACGCATTGGAAGAAATCATATTCAACAAGATTATACAGTACGTTTCAGGGATGATGGAATGATTACAAGATTATTTCAGAAGCCTCTTGTAAATACAGAGGCAAATAATATGTGTTCGTTGTTTGTTTGTGATTAAATCGGAAGTCTATTATAATCAAATTTGATAATGGACTGTTCTACATTATTCAATATTTGTGTATCTAATGTTTCAAATTTGTCATTTTCATTAAATCGCATTGGCATATACGCGTCACATATATGGTCGTTATTAAC
>Ga0228666_1000710_pt1 | contig 16996 bp, 18 predicted proteins | sample 80DmetaG_FD_182702 | JGI IMG/M metagenome (GOLD analysis project Ga0228666, IMG submission 182702) | Seawater microbial communities from Monterey Bay, California, United States - 80D | ecosystem: Environmental > Aquatic > Marine > Coastal | place: USA: California | collected 2016-10-11 | reverse complement strand
TGTTGTTTTTCATTCATATTATTTAATTTGTTTTTCTACTTCCATTTCCATGTCTAAGGCTTCTACTCTCAAAAGCTTAGTATGTTTCACAACGGCAGCACATAGTTCGTACTCTTCTGCTTCTTCAAGCTCTTTAATTATCCAATCAGTATTCTCGCTGATATCCATTCTCATAGCATGTAAGTAATCGCATTGATCACCAGGATCTTCAAACATAACATCTGTTAGCTTTTCTTTAAATGCCCAATAGTGCCACATGTTTAAGTCTGTTTGCTTTATAAAGTTTTGGGCAACTGCTATAGCGTGATTAGTCTCGTTCATAAGTTTGTTGTAGTTTCATTATTTGATTAATAGTTTCGTTTAAGATATCAAATACCTCTGCGAATGTTTTGTCGTCTTTACCTTTAGCTAGTTTATAACCTTGTTCGATTATATGTTTACCTAGCATGTTGCGGTGTTCTTGTTTAATTTTCATCATGTCTTTAAATATTATTGGGTCTGTTATTGATTTAGTAGATTTCTTTTTCATTGAGTGTATAGTATCTATAATCATTATTATATCGGCTGATGAAATTAAGTTCTAATAGTTTTTTAAGATATCTACTAGTTACTACTCTACTAAAGGGTATAACTTGTCTAAGATCTTTATTACTAAAGACATCGTTACCACTATTCTTTCTTTCGATAATAGCTTGTAAGGTTAATTTTTCTGAAGAAGACAGAGTGTCTAATCCGATAACACATTGAAAAGAATCAATCTGTTTTAACTTTGGCTTGCATTGAGCATCCATTGTAGTGTTTAAATCTGCTCTTAGTTCTTCTAAGAGTCTGGTTGTTCGTGTTTGAAAATCGTTCATGTTTATTAATTTATATTAAGTGTAACAGTGTTATTACTATTATTATACTTATATATCTGGAATAGTTTCATTTTTTTCACGAAAGACAAAAAAAGACCCAGGTAAAATGAAAACCTGGGTCTTAACAAACAAATTGGAGTGGTAAATTATAGGCACAAATTCAAACCCACTCCTTGAAGAATCAGAGGAAAACAAAAAACAAAAGAACCTCTGATATTATTTATACCACTTTGATGTGGTTAGTTTCATTATTGCTTAAACAATATAGTTTGGAATGTATCAATTCTAAAACCAAAGTTAAAGCCTTCTGCAAATGGAGCAGCACCTGTAGTATTCATACCACCACCAACATAGTCAATTGCATCACCAGTACTAGAAGGGTGAGCTGCTGGGTTGATTTCTACTAATCTATTAATATAACCACCAGCACCAACTGCAGAGAAAATATCTGCATTTGCATTAATACCTGTAATTGCTATATAGTATTGTTCATAGTTTAAGGTTTGTGTACTTGAGAATCCACCTGTATACCAAGTTAATCCTGCACCACTAGCACCTGCTGCTAAGTTAGTTGTAGTTGCTACAACACTCTTTGGCATTCCAGTAGATGGCCATACATCAAATAATTCAACTCTAAAACTACCAGTAAAACCATCACCAACTAAGATTGCAAAGTCAGTAACTGTATCTGAATATATTTGAGTAAAGAATCTTCTTGAATTACTAACATCAATTAGAGAGTCTAATCCACCACCATCATAGTTGTTACCATCTTGTGGCATTGCAAAGTTCCATTTGTTATTTGTAGTAGTTGAGAATTTTCTAGCAGGAGATAATGGACTTTCAAAGTCACCACCACCTACTACTGTAGAATCTATTTGTAAATTACCACCAGCATCAATATTAATTCTTCTATCCGTTCCACCAGCATCTGACATAATAATACCACCGGCTGTTGGTGTTGAATCTGTTTGAGTTTCTAACGCTTTAACTGAAGTAGTATATGCTTTAGCGGCTGTAACGTCTCGTCCAAGTGCTACTGCTTGTATTGCGGTTGCGGAAGCATCTCGGCCTATGCAGATTCCGGAATCTCCTGAAGTATCTGCTTGTGTTCCAAGTGTAATTGAATCTGCAGCATTTGAAATGTTAATTGCATTACCAATTGCTATAGCTCTATCTGAAGCAGCTGAGTCTACATTATCACCAATAACAATACCTTCACTAGAACTAGTAGTTCCATTAATCCCTATGGCTATACTTTTGTTCGCCGACGCGGAACTTCCAGCGCCTATGGCAATACTTCCATCTCCTCCACCACCGTTGGACGCCGCGGAATTCCCTATGGCTATAGAGTCTGCTCTCGTAGCCGAGGCCGCAGCCCCAAGTGCAATCGAATCATTTCCTGCAGCATTTGCTGCTACAGTTGTTAAACTTGCCGCTGATTGTAGTGAGTCAGTTCCCGTTCCATTTACTAGTCCAGCAGAACCACCTGGTAAACCTGTTACCGTTGCACCAGAAAGATCTAGTGTTCCTGTAAAACTTGCTGAAGCTGTTCCTACAGATAATGTAGAATTATTTCCTAGACCATCTGTTAGGGCTTTTTCGGTTGCCGTAAGAGCACCGTTGTCTGTGGTTTTTAAGAGACCAGAGTAACTCGTGTTAATTGCATTTCCTGTTAAAGTTGCCATATATTCTAATTTTAATTTTTAATTTCGGTTAACCGACATCCCATACTCTGGATTCTGTTTCCCAAGTTCTTGTATCTAAGTCCCATACGAAAGGAGGAGGAGTTGGAGGTCCACCACTACATACATCGTCTTGTATAGCATACCACCATGTACCATTTAAAGGTTGTGTTACACCATAATAATTTGCTAAGGCTATTACCCAACTTCCATTTACTGGAGCTGTAATACCTAAGCCTAGACATACTGCTTGTAACCAAGAACCATTAACTGGTTCTGTTTGTCCAAGCTGAATAGCATACGCACTTAACCAACCACCATTTACTGGCTCTGTAATTGTAGGATTACTTGCGCACTCTACGTAGGATTTTACTGAATTTGTTATACTCATCTATATTGAAATATAATTTTATTTAGAGTTGTCTTTTTTACTTAAGAATACCTTAAGTTTCTTGACATTCTTATGGGTTGCCTTGGATTGTTGTGGAAGGTCCACAATCCGAGCAGTCACCGTATCTTTCTTCATAATAGTTTAATTTGTTATTAGGTACAACTAATCCACTAAAATATGGATTATCCTTGTTAGGCATCATACCATCTGTTCCTGGACTTTGATAGTCAACGAACATAGTTGGGTTATCGTAAAAGTATTTTAAGAGTCTCTTATTATAAAACTCAGCAGTATCTAAGGTTGTTTGTCTTAAATACTGTAATTCATCTAACGTTGTAGGCGTAGTGCCTTCTGATGTACCACTAACAATTCCTTGATTTACAAACTTATATTTAAGTGAAGGCATCATCATATACAATGCATAGTTCATTAGTGTAGGAGCAATATATTCCCTTAACAAGAGTTGTTCATCTGCTGTAAGGTCGTTAGCTATAATTCCATTTTTAAGTCTTGTGTAAAACTTAGTTCCTAATGTATCTTGCATATAGATATCTTGTGCTTGTAAGATAAAAGGAGTAATCTCATTCATTCTTACATTATCATCAAGTTGTGTCCATTGCTTGAATCGTTGTTCTGAAACTAAAAGGGCGGTTTGGCTCATATTATTCTGATGCTATATTTGTAATGTTTTCTTCTAAAGCTGGATCATCAGCTTCAGTTCCTATTAACATCGGTACCGGTTCAATTTCTAATTTAACATTTAAACCAAATAATTTTAAGAGGTAACCGTATGTAGATAGGACTTTCTTTTGTTTAGGTCTAACAACAGTGTTCATAAAGTGACTGTAAGAAGTTATTATTTCTTCGCTATTAGAACTAAAACCTGCACCGTCTTTAATCCCTAGAAGTAAAGGAGAGGTGATTCTGTGTGCTGTTAAGATTCTACTTGTTATTCTTTGTTCTAAAGTAATATAGTAATCATCATTAGCATTCTCAATAGGAGTAACTTCTAGTTCTTTTCCTGGTTCAGAGAAAGCTAAAAAGAATCTACCAGCATTTTCTTCACCAGTAAATGTATCTTCTATCTCATTATAGATATCTCTTCTTTCTTCAGGACTTGGTATACCGTTTCTGAATTGAACAAACATTGAAGGTGCAAGACCGTTCGATATGTTTGCATTATGAAACCTTGAAACTCTTGCATCGAGTTGGCAGTCGTTTAACGCACCAACGTAGCTAGGTAAAGGATATACCTCTTGACCTGGTTCATAGTCTTTACAGTAATAAATTTGTGATGCATTGTCCTTCTTATTATCTGTAGGATCAAATGCTCTATACTCTACTGGTTTGTTCTTTCTAATTTGAGACCAGTCACTAGAATAATAATAACTAGTAATCTTATCTTCTTCATCAGGTTTACCGCTTCTCACATTAGAAAAAGGAAGATGATAAAGTTCTGCAATTCTGTTGCCTTCTTTGTTAAAAATTACATTGATAGAATAACCACCAAATAATTCATAATCTAAAGATATCTTTTTAAATATTTCATCTATCGTTTCTCCTTCTGCGTTAATGTATTCGTCTCCATAATTAACGATACCTTCACCTATCATACCATCAACGATAGCGTCAACACATGTATGGTGAATAGCAGAGTTATTATATAATTCAATTAGTTCTTGTGGAAATAAGTTATCCATACCAAACTTGATATAGTCTTTTCCTCTTTGTTCTTTAATAACTGGTAAGTTAAGAGCTTCAAAGTTAGAACCTTTAATACTGTACAGGCCTTCTGGATTTGTGTTTCTCATATTCTTTATTAATAATTAGGGCGGAAGTATACATCTGCCTCTCTATTTTCGTTATTACTTATATATTCTACTTCGCCAAGGCCACCTCCAGGTGTTGTAATGATCTTAACTATGTCACTATAGTTACCTATTGTCCATGTATAATAACCATTCTGGTGCTCATTCATAAATGTAGCAGGAATAGTTGCAATAATTTGCTCATACCTTGCATTAACTGTACCGAATGCCCAATTGCTTGGTTGAATAGTTAACACGGCTTTTTGTGAATATTGTGATTTAATCACTAATGGATTATTACCATCGATTAAACCAGGTTGATTAGTATAGAATACTACTTGTGTTCCGTTAATTACTGAAGTCATATAATATTGTAATGTTTCTATCTAGAAATATAAAAACAGCCTGAGTTGTAATAATGAAAAAAGGCCAGTATTTCTACTAGCCTTTCTCTTATAGATTATGTGTGAGGATTATGCCTCCACAATACTACCAGTAACTTCGAATGAAGGTTTCTCTTCCATTCCAGATATTGTCAGTTCATAGCCATTTCTATCTCCATATAAACTTCCGGATGTACTAGATCCTGCTGTCATGAAAGCTCCTCTTTCAACACCAACACTAAAATATTTTGCGTTGTTGTCTTTAAAAACCACAACCATATCAGTAGCTTGCGCCATTAATAAGATTTGGTCTCTTTTTGTAGCTTCCATTTTATTGAAAATCATGGTAAGAGCTTGGTCGTAATATACGGTACCATTCTCTTGTGAAACGTTAATAGTTTCTGTGAACGAACTAGTCTGTCTTGGAACTTCAAAATCAAAGAAATCTGATGGTGTAAGAGCTGATCCAGCGACCGTAATCGCAGTGATAGTTCCATTAGTTTCAGTTATAGAGTCAACTGGTCCGTTAGAGATAAAGATCTTGTCGATACCTCCGTTAGAGTCGTTACAATCTAATGTAAAACCTGCTGTTAAATTTGAACATGCCATAGTGTATAGATTCTTTTTTTAAGTTATTAAAGGGACTCCATAAGGAGTCCCTATTGGATTATGCTAATCCGTTTGTTCCAAATTGATCTACTTGAGATACTGAAACTCCGAGCCTCCACTTGCTGATCATTTTCACAATTTGTTGTCCTTTATCGTAGAAAAAGTCAATTGTTGAAGAGTCATCAGTTAATCCTGTTCCAGCAACTATCATAGACGCAGGACCTGCACATACGTAATCTGAACCAGTTAAACCTGAAGTCTTTACTACTTTGATATTAGCTCCTGGTAATTCGAAAGATCTTCCGTCTCCTTGATCGTAATGGTAGTAATTTTGCGCTACGAGTGATCTTCTTAGAACATTAAACGCCGCGGGCGACATAATCATGATTAAATCTTCACGATCTTTAGAAGCTTCATTTACTGCATCAAAAATGTTTAATGCTTGATCTACAGCGTTAGCTAGTGTGAATGCAGCTGGGTTAGCAGATACAGTAGCACCATTAGCTCCAGTTACTTGATCTTTAATACCTGTAGCAGTACCGTCACCGCTAATTAAGAAAGATTCATTGTACTTAGAAATTCTCTTTACGTAGTAATCAGCGATTACTTCTTCGAAAGGTACAGATTCTTGGTTTGCACCTGCCGACATTCTCTGAGAAACCCAGTAATCGCGAAGTTGGTCAGGACATAAATCTTGTTTTACTTGTTTATCTCTAATAACGATATCTACTTGCGAGAAGTTTACATCACCACTAGGGTTCCAACCACATGCTAGGTCAGCAACGTTTAAGTCACCATCCATAAGGTTGATAGCTACTGTTCCAGCTGAAAGTCCTGATCTTAAATCGATCTCTCCCATTAGGTCAGTATTCAGAACTGCTTTAGCAATTAAGTCTAAAGAATTCTCATCTGTGTATGCACTTAGTGCAGTTAAATCAAATGCCATAATAATTAAATTGTATTTTTAAATTTTTATTTACCTTTTCTGATTGCAATTAGATTTTCTAATCTTCTTTCAGTTAAGGATTTTTGGGTTGCTGCATCTTGGGAGAAGGTGTTGCGGACCTTTTTTGCAGCTGGTTCGTCAGCTACGTCATTAAATCTTGAAGTAAGAACTGATAGTTCTTCTTTAAGTTCCTTAATCTCTTCAGTGTATGGTTGTAAAAGATTAGCTACGCCTTCTAATAATTCTTCAGCGTCGAATTCTTTTTTCACTTCTTCTTCTTTAACAATCTCTTCTTCCATTTCTACTTCTTCTTTTTCTTTTTCAGAAGCTTCAACTTCGGGAGCTTGTTCTTCAATAGAACTGATCTCACCATTTTCACCTACAGTGATTAATAGACCTTCTGTAGTTTCATGAACTCCGGCTGGTGCGAATGGATCTTCTGATGCACCTTCTCCAGCTCTTACAAATAGGATTGCTCCATCTTGTAATTCACCTTCAGTGTACACTTCGGTTCCATCAACTAAAGTAGCTTCAGCAGCTTTTATCTCTACTGTTTCTTCTACTTTTTCTTCGGTTTCCATTTCAACCACAGTTTCTGTAGCAGCTCCGAGCATTACTCTAAGCTTACTAATTGCGTCATTTACTGTCATACGGTTAAATGTATTTTTAAGTTAACTTATCTAGGTTGATCTAGACAACTAGAAATATATATCTTGCTTCGATTGACAAAAGCCACGAAGGAGGAGAGGAGGGAAGGAAGAGGGAGAGTGGTTTACTTCTCTTTTTTGTCTTTATTAATAGCTCTAATACGAATTATATTAAGCGCTATACCTGTGACTAACAGTGCAAGCGTAAGTATTTCATTAATACCCATAACGGCCATTCCGCCGCCGGCTATTGTAGTTACTGTTGCAGCTGTATCTTTGATATCATTCATATTATTTTTTACTAGCTTTTTCAATAAAGTTACCAGCGATTGAAAATCCATTGAGGTCACCTTCTTTGATTTTGTTCCACGTTCCAACATCATTAATCTTATACGAGGCCATCCAAGTACCGCTAGGTACATTAAAACCTAAAGACTTAGACTTATCCATATCAGGATCTTCAACGATCCAGGATTCAAGTAATGTATTGTTCTGTGTTATATCGTCATCGTGATTGATGTCAGTATTGTTCTGTTTATTATATTCGAAAAACTTTTGTGCTATTTTCTTTACGGTATCTTTAGCGAAGAATACATGGAAAGGATTACCTTTTTCGTCTTTTCTTAGGATCATTTGATCAGGTATCATACATGGACCTACGACTATCATCTCATCGTCATCAGAGAATCTAAATTCTGTAGAGAAAGCTCCACCTCTTGGCATTGAATTCATAGTTCTACCACCTTGGCCACTAACTCTACCTTTATTAATAACTACAGTTTCTCTACCTTCTTTATATGTTTCTAGTTCTTCCCAATAATGTTTGCAAAAGTTGCCTCCTTTAAAATCAAATATTGAGTAGGCTTGACCATCATGTCTGAATCCAGTATTGATAGAAAGACTCATGCGATCTAATTCTTCCATTGTATAGATCTTATTCATACGTAACATAGCTTTACAGAAGTTTCTCTGTGCACTTGGACCAGCATATCTATATTTAGTTTCTGGTTCTTTATCTTTATCTTGTCTACCAAGAATATCTAAACCAACGATACCTTTTAAATAATCACCAACATTTTCAAAGTTAGTTTTAGTACCATCAATAAATACCGTGTTCTCCATATCTAGGGTTTCACCACTATCAGCGGCCATTTGTAATATGAATTGTTCTATCTGCTCTTGTCTTATAGTTTTAAGCTTGTTCTGAGCCCATTCGATGCCACTGGTTCCACCCCAAGCATCCCACATTAGTTTACCACAGCCTTCAGAATATGGTGTATCAGAGTTCTTCTTATGCCTAGCAAAACTTGACATTCTAGCAATAGTATCTTCTGATATATTCTCACCTTTTGCAAGTTGATTTGCTCTTTGTTTACCTACATCAGTTCCACAACTACCCCATCCATTCTCTTCTGCCCAATCTAAGGCTCTTTGTGCATTGTTCTTTGCACTTTCTGGATAATCGTTATAGGATTCAAACTCCATATTATTTTCGATTGGAATACAATTAGGTACTTCTCTACCATTCTTATTCTTAGTTCCATAAGCAACATAACCACTTTGACATGGATTGTCTTTTAGGAACTCATCTTCAAATTTTAAAAAGTTTACACCAATAGCTGGTCTGTCGACGATAGACATAACATCAACTCCTAAGTCTTCAAACTCAAGGTTTTCCCAGTCTATCATTAATTCTATTATCTTATTCATATTATAATCTTGCTAAATCATTAATTTTTGCATCTGCTTCTTGTTGACTAGTCATATCTTCTGCTACAACATAAGCTTTAATAACTCCTGCAGTTCCGCCACCACTAGCAACGGATTCAGGACCTACTGTATTATCTATATCTGTGTCTCCAGCTGCTGCTGCGATAGCTTCTGTTGGATCGAATGTAGGTATAGATGGTGTACTAGGGGTAGATCCACCACCTGCACTACCACCACCTGGTGTTTTAGTACTTACAATAGCTTTTACATTTGCTAAACCAGTTGCAACAGCTACACCTGCAGCTAAGGCAGCACGTATAGGTGAGTCTGGTGTTAGTGTCATTTGAGATGTATATGCTTTCTGAGCTCCTAAATACGTAGAAATAGTAGCTGCTGAAATTGCGGCTGCTTTACCTGCTGCACTATCTTGTCCAATAAGGTTAGCAATAGCACTAAATGCACTTGCTGCTAATTGTAAATTATTTTCAGTTACTTGTTTTTGTAACAGTTCATCAAACTTAGCTTTTTCTTTGTTAAGTTTCTTTGACTTACCATCATAGAACTCTCTTACTTTTTGCTTTTCTTCTTCAGTAGCCTTAAGTCTATCAAGTTCTTCTAAATCTTTTTGCTGTGCTAATTCTAATTCTGCTTGTGCTTTAGCAAATTCATTCTCTACATCTTCTAGTTCCATTTCAGCTAGCTTATCACGTATAGTTTGCTTTCTAGCTATTTCTTCGTTCTCTAATTCTGCTGTTATCTTTTGTGCATCAAGTCTTCTGGTTTCTAAGGCAGTCTCTGCATCAATACGTGTAGCGATAGCTTCTGCTAATGAAGTTTCTAATTCTTCTCTCTTGTCATAGTTACCTTCTTGTGAGATTTGTAACCTTAAGTTCTCTTCTTCTAAACGAGCTTGTTCAGCAAGATTCTCTGCAAGTTTAACTTGTGCTTCACCTACTTTTTCTAAGGCTTCTTTTCTTTCTTCGTAAGTTCTATTGGTATCTTCAGCAATCTTTTGTTGAGTTTCCATCTCTTTGTTAAGGAGTGCGTTATCAACTATCAGTTTTTGTTGTGCATCTCTAATACCTCTAAACTGATCTACTAATTTACCTGCAACTTCAACTGCTTCTTTAACTTCAGCTACTACGGTCTTACCAAATTCTACAGTGGCTTCTATTGCATCGCCTACTTTGTCTGTAATATCTTCTACTCCTAACACTACTTTACCTACTGCATCTGCTGCAATCTTTCCAGCTTCACTAAAGTTACCACTAAACAGCTCTTTTATAGCGCTACCAAGTGCAGGGATGAGTTCTAAGAGACCTTCAAACCTGTTCATTATATTTTCTTTAATGGCATCTGCAAAGCTCATTAGAGCTTCTTTAGGAGAAGTGAATGCCCACATGATTTTCTCACCTAACATAGCAAAGAAATCCATTACCTTACCGGTAATAATTCCTAGTGCTTCCATTGCGATGGCTAGCTTTCTACTTCCTTCTTCTGAATTCTTAAAGTAACTAAATAACGAAGTAAGTATAATTAGGAGAGCACCTAGTCCTGTAGCTGCAATTGCACCTTTAAGACCTTTAAATCCGGCTGTTGCTCCTTTAATACCTGCTTTCATATCAGCAAAGGCTTTCTTACCTTTCGCTAATATAGAATTCTCTTCAGCTACCTTCTTGGTTTCTTTACCGAGATTCTTCATCTCCTTCTGTAATTCCTCTACGGACTTTACTTCTTTCTCGATACCATCAATGGTAAATGTGATTTTAACTTCTTCTGCTGCCATACTATTTAGAAATATAATTGTTGACCATTTTGAATTAGCTGAATGTCATCAGCATATCTTTCTGGGTTTTCGATTCGCTTTGCACATGGTAATTCCCATTGAATCCAATAGATGCCATCTTGCCATACACCTCTTCTACCATGTTGATCCTTTCTAGGATTACCTTTAAGTTTAAACCTATCTTTCGATTTACCTAATGGTATTCTTTTAACAGGATCTCCCATTGTGAAAGGTTCGTAGACTTCGCCATTGTATGCAATATCCCATGGTCCGCATTGTTCTACACCTTTTAAGAGTTCTAACACCTTAGGTGGATCGTAAGGACCCACTATGATAGCATCTATATCATTACTAGATTCTGAGTTAGTTAAACTACCTACTAAGTATAGGTCGTAACCATGCCAATCTAAATCAAAGATTGGCTGGTATGCTTGTTGAAATTCTTGGTCTCCTAATATCATATCTTTTAGTTTATATTGTTGCTACAAAAATGTAAGGTGTTGTACCGATTGTATTGTTAAAGAATTCAAAACCATTGTTGTTTGGACAGAAACAGCCATCAAACGGTTCTCTTATTGCATCGCCTAAGCTAGTAGCACTATAGAACCAATCATTTCCACCATCACTGACACATGTATTATCTTGATCCATTTGAACTAATGTATTTTGAGCAGTTCCATACACTGATTGTAGGGTCGCCCATGTTCCATCATAACAATACCATCCATCAGTAGGTTCTGAATTTCCAGAGTCAACTCTAATAACTACTACATCTATATCATCAGCTTGTGTTTCTCCTTGACATACACCACCAACAGTATATTCTCTAATGTATGAGATATCTGATGTAGGAATTACTACTTGACAACTAACTAAGACTGAGGTTAAACTAGTTTCACAACCTACACTATCTGTAAGTACATAAGAATATGTAGCACTTGCTAATCCAGTTCTTGTTAAACTAGTACTACCATCAGACCATAGGATAGTGTATGGTGCAGTTCCACCAACTCCTGAAATAGTTACTGCTCCATCTGATGTATAACAATCAGAAGGTTCTGTAATGTTTGCTGATGAGCTTAATTCACTTGCACTAGACTGTGGCACTGTAATAGTATCTGTTGAGGTTGAACCAACATTATCTGTTATTGTAATTGAGTAAGTTCCAGGTGTTATGTTATCTATTAGACCAGGGTTAATGTTAAATACACCGCTATCACCACTACTAGAACTCCAACTAACTGGGAATTGAGGTAGAGGTGCACTAAATACATAAGTAATTTGTCCATTCGAACCATTAAAACATGAAGGACCTTGAGGAGTAGCAGTAAAGTTAAGTGCTGCATCGCTAACTGGTGTTGCTACATAATCTAATAGTTTAATTAATTGAACTTTAACAGGACCTGTTTCTCCTATTTGTGCATCGTTAATCTTTTCAGGTCTATAATACGTACCATCTACAAAAATAACATCATCAAATGAGAATGTTTGTAGGTCTACATTGTTAAGAGTAAAGTATGCAGTGATTCTTCTAGCATTCTTATCGTATAATGAATTAATATAACCTGACCAATATGTATTGTACAAGCTTCTTTGAGTAATTAAACCATTATATCCACTTACATTATCTCCCCAGTAGGGTATGTCTACATTCCAGTTTAGGACTTCCGAGTCAACTGTCATTGGCCATTCATTATAGTAACTAACCATAGGATAATAGTCTAAACCATTAACATTCTGTGGCATGCCAACCATATACCAATGACTAGTATTAGTTAAGATTTCTTGTAATCCATTATAGTATAAGAATCTTGTTTTAGGTTTAATTGGTAGGTGCTCTAAATTGTTATTAGTAGAAATAGATCGTGTAGTTAATTGAGGTATAATAAACCTAGCCGTATCACCAGCTGCTTCTATTTGTGTAACAGGAGTAGGAGCCCAATTTGTCTCTATGTTTCGAGTACCTTTTAGCAACTCATTACCACTATCAAACTGTAAATAACCAAATGTATTTTTATAGGCTTGTTGGTGATATGTGTTAATAAAGTCACCATCTTCTTTATGTTTAAATTCTATTTGATCTGACTGTGTGTTAAATAGAGGTTCTATTATAAAATCTTTATCTCTAATTAGTTTATCTGACCAATCGTACAGATCACCAGATGCAATGTAATCAACAAATGGCTCAATGATAAAGTTTCTACTATCTGCAGGATCTGGACTCATTACAAGTCTAAATGTAGTTAATAGATCTTTTATAAATTCTATTTGCTTATAGTCACAATCTAAACTTGCAGTAGGTAACGAGGCTCCTGGTGCAGCGACAGTTTCAAATCTTGAAAGATTAACTTGTGCTTGACTAATAGGACCGTTAGTTTCTAACTTTAAGTGAACTTGATCACCTGCTGTTAAACTAATAATACCTTGTACTGTAAGAAGCACAGGTGTATTAATACCACCACTATTATATGAACCAGTTGCATATACTGTTGAACCTATAGAATTAGTTAATAAGAGTCTAGCATCTATTGGTGAACCTGTTTGTGGATTATCATAGTAATCAAACCAACCAAGGTATTGTGCATCTGCTTGAAAAATGTAACTACCTGTAACTGGCGCTACATATTTACTACTAGTATTTGAATACTGATAGTTCTTACCATCAGATGTAAATGTATTACCACTTGAAGGATCGGCAACAGAGTCATTAACTATGATATCATTAAGTCCACTACCTGTTACTTGTTGTGTAGTCGTATCATTAGCTAACATAATATTATTTGAGTTAGAATCTAAATCAAGATCTACTCTCGATTCATTACCAAAGGCACTTACATATAGTTGTTTAAATTGATCACTATCAAAGAATACACTTGTAAAGGTATAACCAGCATTTGAGAATATTTCATCTACTAGTCTTTTAGCTCTAATCATAGGTTTAAACCTATTTAAATCTAAGGACTTAAGTACTTGATTTTCAGGGCCTTGTGTAAAGTTATTAGAACCATGTAGAGATATTCTGGCTTCTTGTACAGCTCCTGCATCGTCATAAGTATTACCAAAGTCAATTAGAGGATATAGAACATCTCCATTCTTAAGACCATCTGTTAATGTAGGTGTTTGTGAAATGAAGTTTTCAGTTATAGGATCCCACTTTGTTTCTGAAGGATATGCTGACCAGCTTTTAGCAAGCTCATCAAAGCTTACTGTATGTGATAAGTCTGTAATATTAAGACTACACATTGTAGCATCTCCAATAGCACTCGAAAAGTCTCTCGTTTCACCTAAGAATATAATCTCATAGTCTATCTTATCTTGTGAGCCATTAACAAAGATTCTTTGTAATCTAATGTGTCCTTGTCTAAACTCTGCACCATCTACTATGATTTCTGCAGGTTTCTTAACAGTAACATCATAATCAATACCGTCAACTAAGAATGCCATTTTAAAGAATTCATTATTGGCACTAGTTGCAGGAACTCTAAGTGTTCTACTAAATACTGACTTAGCCTCTGCATTTGTAATATCTTCTACAGATAGGTTAAGTTTGATAGGTTGAGTCTCGTAAAGATCTAACCAATATTGATCAAGTCGCCTTGAATCATCGTATACTTTTAATTGAATCATATTATCCTCTTTGTGATTTCAGGTTGTTAGCTAGTTTAAACTTAATTTCATATTGGAATAGTTTATCTTTTCTATAAGACTTTTCAGTCCAGCTTGTTGAAGTAATATTACAACCAAAGAAAAAAGCCTCATAACCTGCAGGAGCCGATTGTCCTAGTCTAACTCTAACATCTGGTGAGTTAAAGAGACCTTCTAAGTAATCTGCTTCTTCGTCTGATAGATATCTTGTCATAGCTGTAAAGGTTTCTTGTATCTCTTGTGAGTAAGTAGTAAAACCTCTAGCACCAGACGTAGTTGCGTAGTTAGCGCCATTGTAATCTACTGTGTTAGCTAAGAAGTTATTAGCCTTTCTTTTTGTTGATCTTACATTCTTTTTGGTAAATGTATAATAGTCTCTAAAACCATACGAGTTTAACCAAGAGAATTGTATGTTATCATAATCTAAACAACCTGTATTATTATATACTGCACCTCTACCATAGATTCTGTACATCTGAACCCAATGAATTGATTCGTCAGTATAACCAGTAAATGTAGCTAAACAAGTTCCTGGTGTCCATGCTACGGTTTGTACGTAATAGTAGGCTACTGCAGGGTCTAGTGTAAAATTAACACTAAGTAAACCATCAGTATATGTGAAGTTAACTAGGTTTTGTGGACCAAGACCTGCTGTAATTACTGCTGTATTATTTTGAGGTTGGTTACCATCACCATAGTCTATATTAGGACCACCACCGTTTGCTACAACATTAGGAATAATTACATCATCTACTACTGTTCCATCATTTTCATAAGTAGTAATTCTAAATCCTTCGATACCTTGTGCTGATGCAGGTGGACTAGGTAAGCCACCAGTATAAAGAGGATTAAGGTAACTAACAGTATGTAAGTCAGATGCAAAGACATCGTGTATTTGTACCTTAGTATTAATACCAATTGAACTAGGAGCAGCTACACCCATTGTGGCTAGTTCACTACCTCTAATATATGAGGTAAAGTCACTCAGTGGTTGACCGTTTGAATAGATGTTAGTACATGGTGGATTTGAATCATCACCTTGTATTGCACCTTGATAAGGGCCTTCTTGCCATGTTAAATCATACCATGGTTTCTTTCCACCTATTACATTATAAGGACCATAGGATTGTGGTCTAAGATCTACTACACCACTAGTTTCATCTCCTATTCTTAAGATGTATTGTTCTACTTCTTGTTCAGAGTTTTGTAAGTTAGCGGGTGAGACACTACCTAAACCTAATAGTTCTGTATCAATAGGTGATACATGTACATAAGTCTGTAAGATGTTTTGTATATCAAAGATAGCTTTACCTTGTGAGTTTGCTGTTTGTCTAATGTCTGCTAGGATGGTACCACCTAATGTTCTAACTTGTAAAACAAATTTAGTAGCTCCTGTTGTTAAATTACTTAGTGTAACAGGGTTAGGGCCATAAGCTAGGTTATAGTCTCCTGGTGATTGTGTTAATGAAACTGTTGATGCCATATTAAAATTCTTGAGTTAATTGTTGAGCCACTCCGTCGGCTATTATTTCTGTTATTAGGTCTACGTCAAAGAAACCTCCTCTATATGGAGGCAAACCAAACTTTCTTTTTTTATATGCATAGAAGGGTTCAGATGTAGGTCTAGGACTTACTCCGAACGGTACTTCGTTTGCTAATGTGTTTTCGTCCTTGCCGTTAACACCAAAGTTTTGGAACATACCATAGTCTAGCATTTCTATAAAAACTGAGTCACCTTGTACTCTTGCTTTTATAGAATCTTTTAAATACCCGTCTTTGAATGGTGCTGCGCTTTTAATATCATCTACAATAGGACCTGCAATCTGTAATAGGATTGCACTAATGTCCGTCAGTGATTGGCCAAAACCTTCTAGTTGTTGTTCAAATTCGTTTAATGTCATCTTAGCAAGTTACGTTTGTTTGATATTCAAAGTAAGTAATTACTCCGCTTTCTGATTTACCTATGTACATATTAGGATTGGATTCGAAACCGGTATATGCACCAGGAACTCCAACTGCTCGGATAAGACCATCTGGGGCATACCAAAACCAACCCTCATATTGTGGATTTCCATTACTAAGGTATACTTGAGTTCCTACTCCTAGTGTTTCATTCTTCGCCCAATGCATGTAGTTTCCGGCGTTAGTGATGTTGTCACTTTGAGGATTACATCCTTCAGGATCTGCTAACAAATATGCGGACATATCATCCCATTCACATTTAGCATTTTCAGCACTAGGACCTAGTCTAATATCGTTCAACTGAACTATTGGGTTTTGTTGACATGGTGTTTTAATACGCCATTGATAAATTATTAAAGTATTGTTAGTTTGGCCAATTGCCACGGGATTTACTTCTAGAGATGATATTTGTTCCATACCTGTAATAGTTATAGTCGATCCACTTAGGTCACCGTATGCAGTGCCTGAGCCTGTGCTGCCAGTTTCTAAGTAGGCTCCTCTTTCTAAACCTACTGTAAAGAATTTACCATTGTTCATCTCGACTACTACACCAAGGTTAGTAGACTC
>Ga0228666_1000703_pt1 | contig 17118 bp, 14 predicted proteins | sample 80DmetaG_FD_182702 | JGI IMG/M metagenome (GOLD analysis project Ga0228666, IMG submission 182702) | Seawater microbial communities from Monterey Bay, California, United States - 80D | ecosystem: Environmental > Aquatic > Marine > Coastal | place: USA: California | collected 2016-10-11 | reverse complement strand
TTTGCTAAGTTTCATCCAGGGGGTAGTCTAGGTAAGCAACTTTATACCAAAGTATCAGACCTTATGAGTGTCAACGATCTACCGCAAGTAGCTCTTAATGATAGTATAAGAACTATAATAGTATCTATCTCTTCTGGCATGAAAGGGGTCACTGCTGTGATATCTGACCATAGTCTTGCGGGTATCATAACAGATGGTGACCTACGTCGTATGTTAGAAAAAGAAGAAGATGAAAGTAAGTATTATGCCAAGGATATTATGAATACTTCGCCTAAAACGATAGAAGCAAATATGCTTGCTGTAGATGCATTACAGATAATGAGAGAGTCTAGCATTAGTCAGTTATTGGTGTTAGTCGATGGTGAATATACAGGGATATTACACCTACATGATTTGATTAAAGAAGGGATTATTTAAAAGGGCCGCATCTTTCGGACCGCAGATCTAGAGGTCATTAGACAACCCTAATATTTTACTGTTGATTTTGTCCATACGCTCAACAAGTTTTTTTTTAATAACTATTACTTCTCTTCTTGCTCCAGTACTGTAATTTCAACTCTTCGATTGGCCTTTCTCTCATGCTCATTGCGATTTCCGTTGAGTGGACGAGAATCTCCAAAACCTTTCGTCTCTATCTGGGATGGTATTGCTCCTTTTTTAATTAAGATGTCTTTTATTACATCTGCCCTCTCTTGTGATAGTTTTAGTAGAAGTTCTTTATCACCATTATTATCTGTATGCCCTTCGATACGCAGCCGAAGGTTGGATTGACGCGCTAGCACAGAAGCCAATTCTTCGAGTGCAGGAAATGATTCTTCTAGAATATCAGGCTTAGTTCTTACAAACTTTATACTCTTGAGTAGTATTGTTTTATTATTTACGAGATCCTTTTCTATTCCTTTTAGCTCTGGTTTTATTTTGTGAGCGAGGGTTCTTTCTTTAACTATTAATTTTTGCTCTCCAGACTTTGTCATAATTAATAATAGGTCTACTTCATTAATCCCGGCCATTGACAACTCTAATGGATCTATAAGTTCTATTTGAGATAGTATTCTACGATTTTCGGCCATAAATTTCACAGGCTTGGTATCTTTAAAAGTATAGACTAATTTACCATCACGAGTATTGAAGAAGTCCTCATAGCCATCTTTATATCCAGGACCCCAATTGATTACGGCAGTCATGGGTTTGTTGGTTATGCCATTGATTGCCTGTATGTTAATTTTGATTTCAGTGTTGAGAATAGAATCCCTTATTAGTTTGGCAGTATATATATCACTTGTTCCATCACGGTTGGTACTGAAATAAATCTGATCCCCATCAAGTGCAATGTATGGATGGGAGTCATCAGCCGTAGAATTAATCGGCTGTCCAATAAGGCGCGGTTCTGACCAGTTTTGGTAAGAATAATCTAGTCTATCGCATACATATATATCCATACCACCTATTCCTCCTGGTCTATCAGAAGAGAAGTAAAGTTTGCTTCTGTCTTGTGAAATATAAGGTGTTGCTTCACGGAACTTAGTATTGATTTCTGATCCGAGATGAATAGGTTTACTATATATATTTTCTAATATTTTAAGGCTTACGTATATATCTTGATCTCCGAAAGATTCTCGACCTTTCATTGCTAGGAATATATGCTGTGCATCTGTACTCATAGCTAGATTGATGTCAGAGCCCTCTAGTTCGAGGTCTTTTATTTCTATCGGTGTTGGGAATGAAAATGATCCGTTTTCATTAAATTTTACTTTAGAGAATCCTGCTGACATACCACCTTTTTCACCAAACTGATTAATCACTATAAATGTATTGTCGGTGTTGTAGTTAGAGCAGATTGAGTTTGGTAATGCATTGTTGATTGGGGAGCTAGGGTGCACAGGAAAGTTTACTTTACCACTATCTACTCTAGCATACCAGATATCTTGGTTGAATGATGCTGTAGAAGGATCTGTTACGGATTTACCTGATATCAAAGAATAAATATGTTCGAGTCTACGTTTGTAATCTTCTTCTGATAAAGTAGCAGATTTGTCTTCACCATTCTCCATGAGAACCTTGACAAAATCTGGTGACCCTACTTTAGTAAAGAAAAGATAATCTTCACCATAACTCATTACTGGACAGATTTCGTCGTACAGATCCGTATTGATAGGTGCAGGCAATCGTTCTACGCTGTGTTGAGCTAGTAGAGATACACTAGATAGTGAGAGTAAAACAGCGAGAATAAAATTAATCATAGAAATTAAAAAAGAAAAAACATTGAACCGTAAAGTTACTTATTACTTATGTAATAGAATAGTAGTTTTCATCTATGAATAACTTATCAGTAACTGTTTTGTCATAGAGCTGGTTAATAATAAATCTTTTCACAATTTTAAGTCTGTAACTATGCATCTTTATGTTATGTTAGAATTAACGAGAATATCTAAATTTTTATGAGAATTCTACTTTTGTTAGCATTCATATTTCTGTCTCTAGCTATGATAGCGCAAAAGACTTTTCACATGGCAGTTCCGCCAGAACCTAAGGTGAATATCAATGAGGAGCCTATTGAAGAGGCTCAAGCAATAGCGTTACAAGACAGTAATGTAACCATATTGGATTCGCTTCCAATGATGGAGACGGCACTCTCAGAATTATCTATCAGAGGTAAGGTATATTCAGCATTGATTACAGAAGAAGGGGATACGCTTATTATGGATGTATTTAGTGATATCAGTATTACATCTATGAGATCGTTTGATGATGATGCGGACTATCAGAAGTATCTTAAGCAACGTAGATATGCTAGTATAGTGTATCCTTATGCGAGAGAAGCGATACGAATTTTTAGGGAGGTGCAGTGGGCGGAGTTAAACCTTAAAAAAAGAGATAGGAAAAAAAGAATTAAAAAACTAGAGAAAGAGTTGAAGTCTGAATTTGAAGCACCACTCTCTAAACTTACAAAACTGCAAGGTAAGATCATGATTAAGATGATCGAGCAGGAGCTGGACAAGACTATGCATAATCTCATTAAGTCGGTACGCGGTAGATTTACTGCATTCTACTGGCACAATTTCAGTAAGCTCTATAGTTATGATCTCAAAGAAGGATATAATAAGGGCGATTACCCTATACTTGATGCAGTACTATCAGATTTTGACGTATCATTTCGTCTTCAGAGTGAAGAAGATCTTAAGTATCTTAAAAAGAAGAAATAGTATTATCTCTCTTTAACCCCGTTGTTTTTAATCACCAAATAGACAGCAAAATTGTTTCTTAGGTATGATTATTGATTGCTAGCGTGTTATAGTTTATTGTATTTTTTAATATGAATAAGTGCCGCGATGTTATTTTAATAAGTATTTTAGCGACCGACTTAAAACAAAGTGCCTTTACACAACACCGTAAATAACCAAAGTCAAGGCTACTACTACCTATAGATAGCTTTTACTTACCCAAGTAATTCGACTTTGGAAAACAAAAATTATTGCCATGAACACTATTAAGTGTATCACTCTTAACATCGTGATGCTATCTTTAGGCTTATGCTTATCAGTAGCGGGGTACGCCAATGCAAAAGATCTGTTCGTCGATTCAGAGGTAGAGCAACGTATTCGAAGCATGTCTTCTAGTATAGACTTGCGCTATACTGCTGAGGTGAAAAAGAGGATTAAGCAATACACTATACACCAGCGATCTGCTAGCGAATTATTACTAGGAAGAATATCTATATATTTTCCACTCATCGAGTCTAAGCTGAGAGAGAAAGGAATGCCAGATGATCTCAAGTACCTTGCAGTAATTGAGTCTGGGCTGATTCCACATGCAAAGTCTGGGGCTGGGGCAGCGGGACTGTGGCAGTTTATGAAGCCTACCGCTCGTATGTATGGTATGAAGATAAACCGTACAGTTGATCAGCGTAGAGATCCAGAGATATCTACTGAAGCTGCATTAGACTATCTACAGTATCTGTACGAAAAGTATGATGATTGGGCACTAGCTATGGGCGCATATAACTGTGGTCCTGGAAACATGAATAGAGCTATTCGTAAGGCCAATAGTACAGATTTTTATAAAGTAGCCAAGTATCTTCCTAGAGAGACAAGAGGATATGTACCAAAGTTTATTGCCATGAGCTACCTTATGAATTACTATTACTCTCATGACCTTACACCGAAAATGCCACACAGTAATGTGCTAAATACTGCTACTAGTAGAGTGGTAGATAGGGTAAACTTCAAGAAACTGAGCGCTAAATATCAATTAGATCTCGAGACGATCCGATTATTGAATCCTATATATATTAGAAACTTTATTCCAAATGGTCCTGAGCACAAGCTGACGTTGCCAACAGATAAGATGACAGATTTTCTCTCAGGAGTGGAGTCTGCTGAACCACTAATCTTATACAATCACATTAATGGAAAAAAGCGTTTGCTATCTGATCTAAAAGAGGTCAATTCTATAGAGGTATTGCCTTTGGTAGAGATAGAAGGATCCATTATGAGTCCGATTCCTAATATACCTAGCAGGTATGATATACAACCAAAGAATACAGAAGTCTACCAACTTAGCGATAAGAAGTATATGTATCATACGCTACGTAGAAAAGAATCTCTCTTGGACGTGGCAAATAAGTACGATATGGAACTAGTGAATTTGATGGAAGTCAATAGCTATAATTCACATAGCCTTCCCACTCTTGGTGACCCAATAAAGATCATTAGGAAAGAATAGATAAACGTTAATGATTAGTTCTGTCTTCCCATTAGAGCAATGCAACTATAGTAACATATACGTGAATAAAGAAATTTAAAAAGTGCCACAGATTTGTTTTGTGGCACTTTTGTTTTTTTTGACCTACAAGGACAAAACTAAAGTATTGTTAATCAATAAGTTAACTGTTATAATCTAATATAAGTCACAGATTGGGTCACGATATTTTAAGAAGTCATATGATATCCTCTATCGCGGCAGCTTATACCAAGAATACTTAATGGGTTAGATTGTAACCAACGTTTAGTTAAATCTAATGAAGGTGTGCTCATGAGATGGCAAGGACTTCTAACATTCCTTTACAGGTGTTGAGTGACGTTTTTAGTACGTTTATTATGAATGCTTGAATGTCAGGGCTCTATATTTTTGTAAATAACTCAACTAGTTTATTTGCATAGAATCAAACAATGTTAGTATATTAATTTTTTGTTTTTTAAATTAATTTTTTGAGGGCTTTAACAATAAGCTCATTGAAGTTTTAGGGATATATGTTGAGGATTTTACTATTTATGTATAATTGTTGCATCCTAATAATTTATTTATTAGACATAAATAGTTAGTAGTCTAGTCTCAAAAATATCTTACATAAAATGAAAAAATTACAAAATAAGAACAAAACTATAATAGCGTTATACGAAACTTCAGGTACGTTCAGTAGACTATATTATGAATTAGGATATGATGTAATTCAGGTAGATCTACAAAATAAAGGTAAATCTAAGAATAGATGGCAAATACTTAACACTGACTGTCGATTAATGGAGCACCTTTCGGATAAGAATGTTGTAGGAGTAATTTCGCATCCTCCATGTACTGTTTTTGCAGGTAGTGGGAATAGATGGAGATATGAGGAAAAAAGTCTACCATCTACAAATGATATTCATAGTAATTTATTGGAACAAAAACTACAGGATGCATTAAGTATGATTGATGTTGTGTTTAGGATTGTTCATGTGACAAGGCCAGAATTTTGGTTTATAGAAAATCCTGTAGGTAAATTGTCAAAATTTATTGGCAAACATCAATTTAGCTTTAATCCTTATGAATTTGCATCCTACAGAGAAAATCCGGAGGAACATTTAGATTTAAATTTTGAGAAAACTTGTATGCATGAATATGTTGGTAGTTATGAGGATGAGGCATTTACAAAACGAACTCTTTTGTGGGGTAAATTTAATTGTCCTAAAAAGAATACAAGTACTAATCGGGAAAATGGATTTCATGAAATAAAGCCGGAGTATGTCGAGATGAAAGGAGGAAAAAGAATGAGTAAGATGCACTACAGTTCACTTAAATTAGATAAAACCGAAAGAATGAACATAAGAAGTAAAACAGCTACTGGATTTGCTATTGCCTTTGTTAAAGAAAATAGACCATAATATGAAGGCAGAATATTTTGCTCCTGAACCAATTGATCTACTAGAATCCAATCGTAATCTTGGCTATACTATAGAAGAAGCTATAGCTGATCTAATAGATAATTCTATTTCTGCTGAGTGTAGTGAAGTTAATATTGAATGTAGATGGAATAATGGAACTCCGTATTTAGCTATAGCTGATAATGGTCATGGTATGGACGAAGATACTTTGATTAATTCTTTTAAATTAGGTTCAAATATTCCCGAAAGTAATAGAAAAAAAAATGATTTAGGACGTTTTGGTATGGGAATGAAAACAGCAAGTCTGAGTCAGTCAAGATCTCTTATTGTAATTTCTAAGGATATTAATCACACAGTTTCAGGTAGAACTTTAGATTTAGAATTTGTAAAAGATAATGGATGGTATCTTAAGAAAGAAAATTACAGTGCCATTATAGAGAAGTATAGTTTTAATACCAAAACATCTGGGACAATTTTATATTGGTCACATTGGGACAGAGCTCCTGAGAACGAAAGTCATTTTAATGAAATAGCAGTGAAATTGCAGAAATATATAGGTGTCGTGTTTAACAAATTCATCAGCGACCAATCTCTTCTTATTGCTGTAAATGGTTTTAATGTCAAATCGATATCTCCAATACCAGATGGAAGTCAAAACTATACAGGTACAATGATTGGACCGTCAGGAAGTGAGTTAAATGGATACCTCTTAAAGCACCCATTAAGTTGGGATACAAGTATTAATTATGAAGGCACTTTTAACTCTTATAACTTATTTAATGGTATTGATGCACAGCAAGGCATATACATCTATAGATGCAAAAGACTATTAACCCCATACGGTGGCTGGTTAGGAATAGAGAAGACTAGGACATCATCCCGCTTAGCTAGGGTAGAGATGGAGTATCCCAACTCAACAGATGAGTTATGGTCTCTTGACATTACAAAGACTAAAGCTACTATTCCCTCTAAATTTAGAGAGCAAATTAAAAAAATAACTAAAGCAACAAGAATCAATTCTGTAACAAAAATTAGTAAAGGTCGAAATAGTGTATTAAAAGAAGTTCCAAAAGAAAAAGGTCGTGTTTGGCTAACAAAGGAAAACAAAGAGCTAATGTGTTTTGTGTTTGAACCAAATATAAATCATTACATTTTTCAGCAAATGATCGAACAAGAAAAAATTTCTAAAAAGGACCTTAAGTCAATCTTTAGTCTTTTATCTAATAATTTGCCAGTTAGTGAAATAGTCAATCTCAATGATGATAATTCTTCAAAGATTACTAGAATGAATTATGTCAAAAAATTAGAACCATACGAAAAAGAATTAGCAGTGTCATTATTTAATGATTTTAGAACAGAGGGTAAAAATCATGATGAAGCCATCAACACTTTGCTTAATTGTGAGCCCTACTGTTACCACAAAGAAGAGATTATTGAATTAATAAGGAAATCCATTTGATATGAAATATAACGAAGAAATAGAAAGACAAGCTGCTCAATGTTGTCAATCAGCATTAGGTTTAATAAAGGGTACAAGCAAAACAGAAGCTGAAGTGCTTTTTATGATAGTTTCTATGTTTTACGATAAAATGGACATCAGCTCAAAGGAAAAACTGTCCAAAGTCGAATTCTCGCAATATGTGTCAAGTCTTTTAAATCCAGATCATGATCACTTGAAAATTGCGGATCCTAATCTAGAACCTTGGCTAGATAAAGAATGGAGAGACACTTCAGGAAATCATTGGTCAGCATACAGGCAATATTTGATTGATGATGGTAAATCTTTTGCCATAAGCTCAATAGACACAGACACCTATAATATTTTAGACTATTGTCACAACCCTAAAATTAGCGGTAAATGGGACCGAAGAGGTTTAGTTTATGGACATGTACAGTCAGGTAAAACTGCCAATTTTATTGGATTAATCAATAAAGCTTTTGATGTAGGGTATCGATTAGTAATTGTATTTACGGGTATGACCGAAGACTTAAGAAGCCAGACTCAAAAAAGAGTAAATTATGGAGTAACAGGACGTGATGGGCTAGGGGTTGGACAATATCTAAACCAAGATATTAAATCGATGACTAATGAGGCGGATTTAAGTAGGAGTAATCTCGATACTATAAAGGGAGTATTTAATACTAATGATAAAAATATTTTAGTCTTAAAGAAAAATAAATCTGTATTAGAATCATTAATTGAATTAATTGACTATAAAAGCCTAAGCCAAAATAATGATGTACCAAAGTTGACTGGTGTTCCTACACTAATAATTGATGACGAAGCGGACAATGCTTCTATACAGTCCCTTAGTAAGAAAGATTTCGATAAAATAAAATTAGGAGAAACCATAATCACTAGTACAGATGACGATGAAGAGCTTTCAATTGAAGATGAAAAAATGCTTGCAGATGCAAAGAATGTAACTATAAAAACAATTAACAGGTACTTGAGAGTTGTTCTATCTCTTCTCGGTCAGAAAACATTCATTGGATATACCGCAACACCTTACTCAATCTTAGCACAATCATATGAGGCTTTGGGTAAAAAAGTTGAAATTCGAAAATTAAACAAGGAATTTGACATAGATAAGAACTCTGATTTATTTCCGGAGCACTTTATTTATCCACTTACGCCTGGAATAAAATATATGGGAATTAGTAAGATGTTCGGTGTAATTAATCCTAGCGGTGCAATGGTAAAGGAACCTTTACCATTGCACGTTGCACTAAGCGAAACTGAGAAGTCATATTATTATGAAGAGAAAAATAGTTCCAACATTAACTCACCTGTTGGCGGTAGTTATAATTTTAAATCAATTCCACCTGTTCTTAGGGAATCGATTATCTTCTATATAACCACTATATATGTCAGGTACCACAGAAGTATGTATCAGCACAATACCATGCTTGTTCATACAAGTCATTTAATTCGTAATATTGATTATTTGGCAGATAAGATTGAAAAATTCAGGGATGAATTAATTATAAATCTTTTAAATAATCCAAAAATAGAGCAAGCTGTTCGTAGTAATTTATCATTCCTGAAAGATAATGCAACCAATTCTTTGTATCATTCCTACTTCAATGAATCTGAATCGAGCTATACTTTTCCATCAGCCATTGATAAGAATGTACTTAAAGATATCATTGAAAGCATAACGATAGTCAGTTATCACTCTTCGAAAGCTGATGACCTATTACATAAGAATCACAAACTTCCTTACCCTGATTTAAATACTGAAGGAAACAAGGATAAATATAAGAATTATATAGTTGTTGGAGGGAATAGAATTGCTAGAGGATTTACTTTAGAAGGCCTTATTGTTTCATATTTTGTCAGAAAGACATCTAATCAAGATACACTTTATCAGATGGGAAGATGGTTCGGTTATCGTCCTAAATATGAAGATTTAATTAGACTATACATGCCACTTGATAGAAGAGAATGGTTTAAAGATATATCCAATCTCGAGTATCAACTTAGAACTGATCTTAATCAAGCAAATACACTTCAATCTGATGAATTTAGTTATACGCCATCGAGTTGGGGAATAAAGATGTCTGTTGCAAAATCTTTTTCAGGTCTTGTTAAAAAATTAGGTATAACTGATCGAAATAGATTGAGAAGGACACAACTAAAACTAATGTCTGTTTCAAGGAGAACCTTACCAGTAAGTAGAATTAGTAATTCTACTTTACCTCATGCCGACAATTTAGAACTGACTAAGAAATTCTTGAGCGACATATGGGATAATAAGTGTCACTCAGGTGCGAACATATATCCCGAGAATGATTATAACCTAAATTTTATTAACGTAAATAAAGAAGTTGTTTTAAAGTATATTTCAGGATTTAAATTTGAAGAGAGTTTACAAAAAGAGTTTGATTTATTGAAGGATTATATTCTTACTTACTCAAACCAAGTCAATGACATATATCTCTCAGATTTTTCAATTGTTTTGAAGCAAATCAAATCTAGAAAAAAAGAAATCTTTGATATTGAAGGAACTAAAATAACAAGTAATAAACGTTCAATTTCAGGAAAATCGGAGGATAATTATTATAACATACCCTCAATTTTAGATGGAGACAAAGACAACACTTTTGACATAATTACACAGTCTAATATTGATGAATATAAAAAGGATTCTAGTTCCCAACCAAAGCTAAGAAGAAAATATCGTGATGAAAGCCGAATTCCACTGATGATAATTGCTTTAATATCGGGAGAACTTTCAATTAAGGACGACTCGCCACTCAAGGATTCTGTTATCCCAATACTGTATTTCTTTTTGCCAGCTATTGGGGAAAGAAAATTGGTACTCACTAGAAATAATTAGACAATGAAAAAGACTACAAAGGATTCAAAATTTACGTTTGTAAAGGAAGTCACAGCCAATCAAGTAGAAGTATTGATGTTGAAGATAGACTCTGAAATAGATTTAGAGTCTCTAAATTTTAGAATTCCACAATTAAAGTATTTAAAATTTATACCAGTTGGATCAATTGCTACATTAACAATAGCCGAGGATCCAGGCTTGAATAAAATATTTGAAACCTTGATGTATAATTATTTTGAAGAGATACACGAGGAAGAAAGCATTGAACACAATCTCTTTGTATTGAAAACAAAAATCAATGAGTTTCTAAAATTGGCGGAAAAAGACAAAGGTTGGGATGAGAATCAGTTGAAAGGTTTTTATGCAGAACTGCTTCTATTACACTCTAAGCTTGAGCAATCTACTAATAAAGTAGAAACTCTTGCAGGTTGGCAAAGACCAAATATGGCAAATCATGACTTTACTTATAAAGAAATTATCCATGAAGTGAAAGCCGTTGGTTTACATAAGAATACTGTAAAGATTACATCAGAGCATCAACTATCTAACCCTGAGAATAAAATATTTCAACTTGAAGTTTTCCGAATAGAATCATTGTTAACAAAACATGAAGACTCAGTGGCTGAATTGTATTCTTCAATTATTGACCAATTGGAAAATGTCCTAGAAATTGAAGAATTTAGAGTTAAATGTGCAGATGATGAATTAAATTATTTAGGACCAGACATTCATCCTTTACCATTTAAGTTTATCACTCACGAACATATTTCGTACTCAGTACATGAAGACAACTTTCCTCGGATACTGCCTGACGAGCATAAAACAATTTCAAAGGTTAGCTATAATATAGCATTAAGTGCTATTGAAAATTTTAAAGTTTAATTTTTATGTCTCAAGAATTAAATAACACCCTGCTATCTGAGGCTACCATTATAAGTGATGTAAAAACGATACCATTAGTTGAAGCCTATTTTGATGTATTTAGCAAAAGATTGGTTGAGTATAATGTTATTGACTTTACACAGTCTAGCAGGTATATTGGTACGAGTAATAGAGGAAAAATTTCAATTCTGGGATATTCATTTGACACATCTATATCTGATGACTACAATCCTGAGTCAGAAACATTACCAAGTAGATTAGATTATGATTGGAATTATGTACTATTTTCAGGAGTCTTTTTTCAAGAGTGTGATGTAAAAAATGTTTTGAAAAGTGATGTAGATTCATATCAGAATACAACAATTAGATTTTTTACAAACGCAATTGGTGGAAGGATTATCGATGATTTATGCGAAGCTGAGGAACTCCAAAAGGAGCTAAAAGATTTACATGACAAAGGAAGATTAGATTCTGTTAAAATTATTTTTATTACAAATGGTTTATTAAAAGACAAGTCAGACTCTAGTATTACATCAAAACATTTCGCTGATCCCATCAAAGTGGAATATTGGGATTTAGAAAAGCTAAATGATTTATCTAAACTCAAAAGTAAACGTGTACCTATCAATATTGATTTGATGGACCCAAAATATAGCTATGCTGAGTTGCCAGCTCTTCAAAAAATAGTCAATAATGATATAACATCCTATCTCTCTATTTTTCCTGGTGCATTCATTGCTGATCTGTATGATGAATATCATACTCGGCTATTGGAAAATAACGTTCGTGTATTTTTATCGTTAAGAAGAAAGCATAATGCTGGAATGGCAAAATCAATTGAGAACGAGCCAAAATTATTTTTTTCGTACAATAATGGTTTATCAATAACAGCATCAGAAGTTAATATAAAAGATGGAAAGATCAACTCTCTTACAGATCTTCAAATTGTCAACGGCGGCCAAACTACAGCAACTCTCTCGTACGCCCGTAAAAAGCGTAAATTAGATCTATCAAAGGTCTTTGTTCAAGTTAAACTGACAAGAATTGGTAATCACGATATTTATTCTGATTATGTTAGCGATATTTCTAAATATTCAAATTCTCAAACATCAATTAAGAAAAGTGATTTCTTTACTAATGATCCATATTTAATTGAGTTAGAGAAGAAATCCCAAGAAATTTCTGCTTCTGTAGGAGGTATCATTTCTTATTATTTCTTTGAAAGAATGTCTGGTCAATATAATGAAACACGTAATAAGCAAGGTACTCCAACACGTATAAAGCAGTGGGAAAAGAAATATCCTAAAAGTGATAATTTCAACAAGATCGATTTTGCTAGGTGGTCCAATATCATGTTATTAAAGCCATATCTTGCCGCAGCTGGTGCGGAGAAGCAATTCGATTCCTACATGAAAATGGAATCTAAGCCAAGCTTGTCTAGCGATTATGTGCAAACTTTGATTGGTTTCGGCTCTCTCTTTGATAGAGCTAGGAAAGTCTGTGGAAGAAGAGGTGGAAAAGACTTTCCACCTATCATCGATGATCCTAGTGTAGGTATGTCAGCAACGATTTATGGTATGTCTTATTTGCATTATATATCTAAAGGAAAATTTAATTATCATCTTGTATTTGACAAAAAATATGAGGAAAATTATTTTGATGAAATTCTAAAAGGATGTATAAGAGCAGTTTGGATACCTATGACTGCGTTTGGAGGAATGTCAGTCCAAGAGCAAAGTAAAAAAGTTGGATGTTGGGATTTGGTAAAACAAAATTCAGAATTGAGTGAATCAATAGCAACAGATATAAGCAGGTATTGCATTGATGATAGGGTATATGAAAAAAGAAATAGGCAAGACATAGACACTCAAATTGATTATTCTTATTTTAATTTATTAGATGAAATTTACACAGAAGACAACGCTCTATTGAATAAGATAAAATTAAATGCCAAAAATTTCAATAAGCAATTTTTACCATTTATAGAAGAATTATTTGCTTGTTTAGAACAAAGAGATCAAATAATAAGACGTGTTGCTTTAGAGAAAATAGTGGAATACAAAAACACCTTACGAATCTTTAGTAGGTTGAAAGCAAGTAATTTTGACAGCATTGAAGAGGTGATTGATCAATTATCTCAAGAGGAAACAAAACTTCTAAGTGATAAATTAAACAATTCTGGAGGGTTGAGTATATCTGACTTAGAAACATTAGGAGTAAATATTGAATAAATCAAAATCGTATATTTATTAGGAATTGTGTAAGTAAAATTATTCTAAGTTGAAGAAAAAAAGTAGACTTTCTAAATCAACATTTATACGTGGACTTCAATGTGAAAAGTCTCTTTATCTCTATAAGCATTATTATAGGTTAAAAGACCCCACATCTTCGTCTCTTCAAGCAGTGTTTGATCAAGGAACAAATATTGGTTTATTGGCACAAAAATTATTTCCCAATGGAGCTGATGCATCCCCAAAAAATCATTTTAAAATGGTTGAGTCTGTTGAAAAAACACAGATGTTTATTTCTCAAGGAGAGTCAATAATTTATGAAGCTACTTTTCTATACAACGATGTTCTTGCCGCATTAGATATTTTGGTAAAAGATGAAGAGGGCTGGAAAGCCTATGAAGTAAAAAGTTCAACCAAAGTATCAGAAACCTATATAAAGGATGCAGCAATCCAATATTATGCTATCACAAATTCAGGCATATACCTTAAGGATATTTCGATTGTTCATATTAATAATCAATACACAAAAGATGGAGAATTAGATATTCACCAACTGTTTACTATCGAGTCAGTATATGATCAAGTATTAGAATTTATTCCTCGAATATCGAATGAAGTTAGAAGACTTAAAAATGTGATTGAAAGCCCTGAGTCTCCACAAAAAGATATTGGTCCACATTGTTCTGATCCTTATGATTGTGACTTCAAAGGAACCTGTTGGAAACATATACCTGATTACTCTGTATTTAATATTTCAAGACTTAGGAGCGACAAGAAGTTTGAATTATATTATCAAGATATAATTACATTAGATCAAATTAATCTTAATCTACTAGACTTGAATCCAAATCAAGTGTTACAAGTCCAATCTGAAGTATACGGAACTACTTATATTGACAAGGACGAAATTCGAAATTTCACAAATGGATTAAGTTATCCTTTATACTTTTTAGATTTTGAGACTATCGGTCCTGCAGTTCCAAAGTATAATGGCAGTAGACCTTATCAACAACTAGTATTTCAGTACTCACTTCACATTCAAGAGTCATTTTCTTCTCTGATTGAACACCGTGAGTATCTTGCTGACCCATCTGAGGATCCAAGACCTGATTTTATAGAACAACTAATAAATGACTGTGGAACTTGTGGAGATATTATTGTTTATAATATTGGATTTGAGAGAGGTAAACTAAATGACTTAATTAGAGTATTCCCTAGATATTCAAGTCATTTGAAAGGGATTATAAATCGTCTTAAAGACCTAATGATTCCGTTTCAACAGAAGTGGTATTATACTCCCGAAATGAGAGGTAGTTATTCAATAAAATATGTTCTTCCTGCATTGGTTCCAGAACTATCATATAACGAACTTGATATCAAAGATGGAGGCAATGCATCTAATACTTTTCTTTCAATGGTCAATGGATCATTTGAGGGTAATGTTGAACAAACAAGAAGCCAACTTTTGGAGTATTGTAAATTAGATACCTACGCTATGGTCAAAATTATTGATAAACTACTTGAGATATAAAAGGGTGATTTCTTGAACCTAATTAAAATATAGAGTAAATTTGTAAATAGCATCAAGAGCGTAGCACCAACCGAGTTAATTACCACGGTGGTTTAGTCGATGCGGATTATTAACAATCAAAAATTAATTATGATGAAAGTTTCAAACCACTCTTACCTTCCGAACTATTACACTAAGTCAAAGACAAGGCTCTCAAAGCTTAACAAATTTGAATTAGTAAATATTTTTAACAAAGAAACAACTTGCAGAGCCTGGGTTGGAGCTCGGGGTGCATTCCAAAAGGCTCTTATACAGTGTTTAATTGAATCTAAGGTAGATATCTCAATTGTTGGTGATAAACATCAAGTCTCATGGAAATATCCCGTGTATTTGGATCAAAACAATGTATTGAGACAAATCAATTAGCTTAATATTATATCAAATCTCAAACGGCTATCTGCTAATGGCTTTTATTTGTTAAGCACAAGCAGATAGTCCAATGTTAGTATCAATCAAACCATATAATGATGCCAGTATATTTAGATTTAGCCAACTTAGTCTTTGAAAAGCGACTTTTGGATCAAAAGTATACGGGCGGTTGTGATCAGTTCCGACTTGACTGGAATACAATCAATAGTGAAGCTAATGAAGAAGATGATGAACTTATAAGTTTGGCATCAATGAATATGGATGAATTTGAACTAGATAGATTGATTGAGCGTGGATTAGAATTCAATTCTGATTTGCAGTATTCTAATGATTTTGTAGCAATTTCGAGGTACGGTGGAGCACACTGGGAGGCAGATTGGCTAAATAACAATGAAATCTTTGCGTGGCATGTAAACTGTGACCCAAAACAAAAAGAACGTGCTGTACAAATTGGTGAATTTATGACTATGGATAAAATTCAAGAGTTAGGTGATAAAGGCATAAATGTATTTAAAACGATAAAAACTGATACAAACAATAGTTAAACTGCATTAAAGCGAGGCATAGCTATATTGATATTGCCAATAAAAAACAATGAAAAAAATATATCTAATATTATCTCTTATTTTATTTAGTATATGCTGTATTGCACAGAGTCGCTATGTGTCTCAAGCAACAAAAAAAGTAGTATACACAAGAGATGGAGGTATATGCCAGTGTTGTAAGAGTTATGATAAATTAGAGTATGATCATATAGAACCATTTTCTTGTGGTGGCGCTAGCGATGTCTCAAATATTCAATTGCTTTGCCGAAAATGCAATAGAAGTAAATCTAATAGTTGTTATTGTAAAGTCCACAATAAAAAAGTAGGGATAAATTGTTGTAGTGGAAAAACTACTAAGACTAAGAAAACCTCAACAACTGCCCGTCAATGTTCTGGGACAACAAAAAAAGGCGCGAGGTGTAGAAAACGAACGAAGCACTCAAGTGGACGTTGTCATTACCATCAATAAAATAAATAGAGCAATGAGCAAAGATTTTTTATTTGCAATAAATACAGATTCGGAGGAGGTCATTATTTCAGAATCTGCAAAAGGAACAAATAAGATTAATTATATAGAGCGCATAAAGAAAAGTGATAACGAGATGCTCTATCACGCAGTTAATACTTTAACAAGTATCACTAAATCCTCTAATTATGATGCGACTATATTTAAGGCAATGGATAAAGTTTGTCAGCTGATGTACAGCAAACATAAAAAACATTAGAAATAGCTGTATTGCAAGAAATTAACTGAGTCAATGTATTAGAGCAGTACGTGATGTTTTATTGGAATGCTAAATCTGTAGATTTTGTAATTGCGTTTATATTTAGCATTTTCACGTAAAATCAGATCAATGAAGTTAAAATGGATAACAGGGGGCTTAGGCTGGATGTTTGGAGGCCCAATGGGGGCTTTATTGGGCTACTCTTTAGGCTCTTTGTTTAGTCAAGCAGACGAGCAAGAAAAGTTTCAAACCCATTACAAAAGCATGAGCCAGCCGGCAGCTAATTTTGAAATTAGTTTACTGGTTTTAGCTG
>Ga0228666_1000697_pt1 | contig 17197 bp, 8 predicted proteins | sample 80DmetaG_FD_182702 | JGI IMG/M metagenome (GOLD analysis project Ga0228666, IMG submission 182702) | Seawater microbial communities from Monterey Bay, California, United States - 80D | ecosystem: Environmental > Aquatic > Marine > Coastal | place: USA: California | collected 2016-10-11 | reverse complement strand
TATATTTAATAGAATTTCAAGAATTGTTAAAAATGATTTTGATAATCTTCTTTCTAAAATTTTAAAAAAATTCAACCATTTAGATAGCTCCAAAGACATAGTAATTGATAAGATTGAAATTAATATAAGTGATATATATATTCAAGAAATTGAAAATCTTACAAACCTTATTGAAAAACACTTAGAGATTGAATTTTATTATATTTTTCAAAATAGTAATCTTGTCAGTGAAAAAAGAACCTTTGATGATTTTTTAAATGAATACTCATCCTCAAAATTATTACCTTGGTGGTTAAATTCAGAAAAAAAATTAACTCAATTTTTAAAAAAAGAAAATATTATCATTCACGATAATGAGAAAGTTTTAACTCTGATTCTTGAGGATTTTATTTTTTTTGAAAAGATCTATAATCTGTTGTCAAAAGATGATCAGTTATTTTTTATTAAAAAGATTTTGGGGGATAAATACGAAGATTTTCAAAAAATAATTGCTTTAAAAAAAGACATTTATTATTCCTTTCACAAACATTATTCCACCAAAAATACTAATAATTATATCGTATATTCTTCTGTTAAAGATGTTGTAAAGTATTCAAAAAAAAGGCTTTTTTATCAGATTATGACTGATGAGTTTTCTTCAAAAAATATTGGATTAGATATTATTCTGAAAGAATATGATCAATTTATTAAAATATTAAATTCTCACTCTAAAAAATTTTCAAGAAAATCAAAAAAAAATATTCAAAAAAAAAGTGAAAACATCATTGAATATGAGTTCAATGATTCTTTCTCAGATTTCTCATATTTAAAAAATTACTTTTCTACTATAAACTTTAATGAAAAGTCACTTCTATTGAGTAGTTTTTCAAAAGAGGGTTTAAAGAAATTTAATAATCAAGAGTTTTTTTTGAAGAAAATATTTCAAGACAGCGAATTGTTTATTGAATTTTTAGAATCAAATAGAAATATCAATTCAATCATTTTACTTTCCAAAGTATCTTTAACTAATGAGTTCAAGGAAGAAGCAAACTTTCTATTGGACGAAATTTGTGAAAGTTACAGAACTATTGAAGAAAATTTTTTAGAATTTCATAATACTCTTGACTTTACCAATAAATCAGATGAATTTATTCAAGTTTTTGTGAGGTATACTTATTTAAACTCATTATCGAAAAATCCTGATTTTAAATTAGTTGAAAATGACTTCCACTACGAATTATTTACCCATATCGCAAAATCAGGTGATTTAAATAAAAAAAAGATTAAATCATTTTTAAACAATAGGAATACACTAGACCCTAAATTTAATGATGTATTGTTGAGCTTATCTAACACATATAAGTACAGTCAAATTCCTCAAACCACTAGAACTAAGATTTTCTTCAAAGACATGTACTTTCATTTTTTAAAAAGTAATCAATTAACCTTTTGGTCTGACAGAAGTAGTATCTCTAAAAATGAAATTAATAATTTCATTAAATTGTTGGTAAAAAATAATGATGAAAAATATTTAAGGTCACTTTTTCAAGAAGATTTAATCATCAGTAATCAACTTATCAATGAATTAATAGAGGATGATTTTGAATTGTTTTTTGATATTATTTATATTCTAAGTGGTGGTTTTTTAGATTTAAAATCAGACGATTATTCCTTGTTTTTAAAAGATCAAAAATTTAACTCAATAATCATTCAAAAAATTTTTGAAAAAAAACTTTGGAATTTAAAGTCATTAAATTACATCAATAAGATAATTTTTAACCTTCTTTCAGAGTTAAATTATCAAAAAACTGCAGTTTTTAAAAATCTCACAAAAATAAATAGAGTTAAAAAATTAAAATCAATTGGAATAGACGACTCAATTTATATTAATTTTAATGAGAATCTTTTCTCTGATAAAGATATACAAAATAAAGAGATCAATCTTTTTATCACTTTAGCAGAGCATTCAATTCATGAATGTATTATTGAACTATCCTGCTTTAGTCATCAAATTAATTTTTATCATTCAAGAAAATTTAAATCAGTAATTGATCAAATAAAAAATTACTTTAAAGGAAATAAAAAAGAACTATTACACTACTTGTTTTTTTTCAATGAAAATAAAATTAATCAGAGTTTTCTCTTCAATCTTTTTAGTTTAGATTATATTATTGAAATATTTGAATTAAAATTCACCTCAAAAAACATTAAAGATATATTTATAAAAATAGTTCAAATTTCTTATCAATTTCCTCAAACATCAATAGTAAAGTTTCTCGAATTTTTGACTTATTTAAATCAATTAAAGTTGATTTCAAAAAATGAAATTATTGATATTTTATCTTTTAATCAAGATTACAATAACAATGATTTTCAAGTAAAATTAAATTTCGTTTTTGAAAAAGAAAAGTTACTTGAAAATAACCTTCAAGATAATAAAATTGATACTCTTTTGACCAATGAAACTCATTCAATGGATGACTTAATTATCGAATTATCCTTTAACCAGCAAATCAATTTTCAATACTCTTTAAAATTTAAGTCTTTAATCAAGAAAATAAAAGATTATTTCAAACAGAATAAAAAAGAAATATCTCTTTTTTTATTGTTTTTTAATAAGAATGATATCAACAAAAGCTTTCTTTTTAATCTTTTTAGTTTGAACAATATCATTGAAATATTTGAATCGAAATTTACGACAAATCTTGTTAAAGATGTATTCATAGAAATATTTGAAACTGCTTATCGTTTTTCCAAAACAGATAAATCAAAACTCATTGAATTATTAATCTATTTAAATCAACAAAAAACAATTTCAACAGACAGCATTATTACTCTTCTATCCTTTAATAAAGAGATTAATAGTGATATTTATCTGTCAAAGCTAAAATATTCATCTAACCAATATTTTGGCGCTAGAGATACTTCAAAAATTCTTTCCGATGATGTACATATTGATCCCTTAAAAAATCTAAAAATTGATGGAGTTGATGAAATCAGAATCAAAGAAATAGAGAAAGTTCGTATTACTAGAGATAATATAGTTAAAACAAAAAATAAACTTTCAAAATCAGGAATATTAGCTGATTCAATGCTTTCAGAAGAACTTAATTATAAAAAGTTTTCAAGTTTTGATCAATATTCCAATCAAATCAAACTTCTCGAAAGATTGATTGGAAAAATTGATGATATTTTTACTGAGCATATAGATGAGGATTCTGAAAATTTAAAAAATCAAATTAATGATTATAAGAAAAGTATAGAAGATGATTTTATAATTAATAATTTCAATATTCTTACATATTATGTTGAATTTGGTTCATTCCCTTATGATTCTAAAACTTTTAATTTCAAGCAACTGAAAGTTTTTTTTATAAAGGCATTTTCTCAAAATATTTATTTGGTAAAAAAACACCTTTTTAATTGGTCAAAATCTGCTTTAAAGTTAGATCGTTTTTTTTCCATTGTTTATGTAAACTATGAAGATCATGACTTATTGAATCAACAATTTGAAAATATATTAAGAATTATTTACCCAGATTTATCAAGATATTTAACTCTTTTTATGAAGGCTATTAATGTTATTGGTTTATTAAGTGATGATTCAATATATCAGCTTACTGATCTTAATGATAATGGATTCAAAAATTATGATTATGATTTTAAAAGAGTCATTTTAAAAAGGATTCTTTTAAGTTGGCCTAAATATAAATTTATCGTTAAAGATTCATCAGAATTTTTGATAGAAACCTTCTTTTCTGAAATGATTAACCTCAATAAAATTTTTGAGTATGATCAGATGGTTTCAAATCCTAGGCTTTTAGAAATCAATCAGAGTCACAAATTCTACCTTAAAAGTTTAGTTCAGAACTTGAATAATAAAATTGAATCAAAGAAAAATAAATCAGTTAAAAAAACAAAAATTAAGGACTCAATTGATGAACTCAAGGATGGAATTATTATATATAATGCAGGATTGTTATTATTTTGGCCCTTTTTAAATACTTTGTTTATAAAATTAAATTTACTTAACTTGAGAAAGGATAATTATAAAGATGAAATAAGTAAAGACAAAGCGATTATGGCTACTGATTATATTGTAAATGGTCTTGATTCAAAAGAAAAAGATTTTATATTCAATAAAATTCTTTGTGGAATTGACTTGGACAGAGAGATTGATTCATCTGTAGAATTAGTTGATTTTGAATTGGAAATTTGTGATAGTGCCATTCAAGCATTACTTTCAAATTGGAAAAAAGTTAAATCTCCTCAAACATTGAGAGATTGGTATCTAAAAAGAGAGGGCAGATTAATAGAAAAAGAGGACTCTTTTATCATTGATATTGAAAATAAACCACCAGATATTTTTCTCAAGTCTTTATCTTGGGGTATTTCAATGGTTAATTATAGTTTAATGAAAAAGAAATTAATAGTAAACTGGAAGTATTGAGAGAATGAATAATACGGTAGATCTTAAAAAAAATAATTCAATCACCATAAAAAAGGAGCTTGATTGGCTCAAAAAAATGATTGAATTGAGGTTTGAAAATCATTTTTTACTCAATGGTTCAGTTAAGAGCATGCCAAAGGCGCCAAATATCTTTGCAGATGAAAGTTTATATTCTAAATGGATATTAGATAACGATCTAAAAGAATTTGATAGATTGATAATTATTTCCTGTTTGTCAAATATTTTCTTTCCAGAAGTATTTGATAAATTTTTAATTAAAAATAAGGCATTAGATAAACGATTTACAGAGTTTAGTGGGAAACTGGATGGCGAAAAATCTAGATTTATCCCAACATTTGGTACAATTAATTTTATTTATCACGGAAATAGTGCGGATTCAGCTTTTAATTCTCAGTATATTTTTGATAACGAGTATATTTTAAATAAAATTTCTGCAATCTACTTTTCTAATGAAAAAAATGAAGAGTTTAAGATGTCTAAGGTAATATATTTACATGATGAGGTGATAAAAATGATCACAATTGGTCAAAAATTTAAACCTGATTATTCATCTGATTTTCCTGCAAAATTATTAAGTACTGAATTAAAATGGAATGATTTAGTATTAAATTCTGTGGTAATGGATGAAGTTGAAAATGTCAATACTTGGATACAATATCAAAATGATATAATTAACAACTCTAATCTTTCAAAAAAAATTAATAGAGGGTATAAATGTTTATTTTATGGTCCTCCAGGAACGGGAAAAACTCTGACCACTTCTTTAATTGGTAAACACAATAATATTGATGTATATAGGGTTGATTTATCTCAAATAGTTTCTAAATATGTTGGAGAAACTGAAAAAAACCTTTCTAAGGTTTTTGATATTGCAGAAAATAAGAATTGGATTTTATTTTTTGATGAAGCAGAGTCATTATTTTCTAAAAGAACAATGGTTGGTGACTCTAAAGATAGGTTTGCAAATCAGCAAACAGCTTATCTTTTACAAAGAATAGAAGACTATAGAGGGCTAGTTATTTTAGCAACCAATTTAAAACCAAACATAGACAGAGCCTTCTCTAGGAGAATACAATCTGTTATTAATTTCCCTTTACCTTCAAGCTATGAAAGAAGAAAATTGTGGAGAAATTCACTTAATGGGATTGCAGATCTTGAAAATAAATTGATTATTAAACTTGCCAAAGAGTTTGAAATTAGTGGAGGTAGTATTAAAAATGTCATACAATTTTCTTGGTTGTATGCAAAAAGAACAGGTGAATCAATAAATTACAAACATTTGATTGAAGGAATTAGACGTGAATTGATGAAAGATGGAAAAACTCTAGAAATGAATATTGATGGATGAAGAAAACCAAAATTCTGAATCAAAAGAGGTCAATATTTCTAAGGAAATATCTGGTCTAAAAATAAATCTTGGCGGTCAAGCTACTGGTATGTCTGTTGATGGATTGTCTGGTAGTATTGAAGGACCTCAAGGATTATTTTTAATAGACCTTTCTGTTGCGAAAGATGGAGATAACTATATAATCACTGGTCAAGGGAATTTTGCAAAAGAACCTCTTCAAGGAGCCATTTCTGCCTCAGTAGAAGCAGATTCCTCATTTAATCCAGATATGTCTTCGCTGGAAACACAGGGTCAAGCAACAATCAACAAAGAAATTTCTGGAGTTAAAATCAACCTAGCTGGAGGAATAGAAAATGGCAGGTTGTCAAATCTTTCTGGAACAATTGAGGGATTGGGAGGAGCATATATTATAAATGCTTCTATTGTAGACAATGGTGATGGTTATACGATTACTGGTTCAGGAGAATTATTAGCAGGTCCTGTTCAAGGTTCTGCTACTGCAGAAATCATGACCGATGATTCGTTCAATATTGATCCCTCATCTCTAAATATTAGTGGATCAGCTTCAGTTAATAAAGATGTTTCAGGAGTTTTAATTAACCTCGAAGGAGTTCTTGAAAATGGAAAATTGGCCAGTTTATCAGGAACAGTGGAAGGCCTAGGAGGTGCATATGTAATTGCTGCATCTGTTGTTGATAATGGAGATGGGTATACTATTACTGGATCTGGAGATTTTACAGCAGGTCCTGTACAAGGATCTGCTTCAGCTCAAATTGAGGCTGATACTAATTTTTCTGTAGATTCAAGTAGCTTAAATATTAGTGGTGAAGCAGCTGTCGATACAGAAATGTCAGGATTACACATTAATCTTCAAGGAGCTATAGAAAAAGGAAGATTGGCAAGCCTTGCAGGTAGTGTTGAAGGAATGGGAGGTGCATATCTTATTTCGGCTTCAGTGGAAGATAATGGTGAAGGGTATACCATTTCAGGTTCTGGTAATTTTGTAGCAGGCCCTATCCAAGGTACTGTAGAAGCACAAATAGATGCTGATAATAATTTCTTAGTGGATCCTGGTAGCTTAAATATTAGTGGACAGATAAATTATGATCAAGATTTTTCCTCAATAAAAGTATCCTTGTTTGGTGCAATGGAAAACAATCGAGTTTCAGAATTTGCAGGAACAATTATTGGCCCAGGAGATGCTTTTACAATCAATGTAACACTGGTTGATAATGGAACTGATTATTTAATTTCGGGCGAGGGTGCATTTACAGCTGGACCCATTCAAGGAAATCTTTTAGCTGAAATTACTGCTGATGATCATTTTAATATTGACCCAAGCACCCTGCTAATATCTGGAGATGTCAATGTTGATGCAAATATTTCTGGAATTCAAATTATCATGGCTGGTTCGCTCGTAGAATCTAGATTAGCTAACTTATCAGGGAATGTTATTGGTCCTGGTAATATGTTCGATCTAGCAGTATCAGTTGTCGATAATGGTGAGGGATATACAATTTCTGGCTCAGGAGATTTTGCAATAGGACCTGTACAAGGTTCTGCCACGGCTCAGATAGAAACTGATAATAATTTTTCTATAGACCCTTCTTCAATTAATATTAGTGGTGAAGCAGCTGTTGATAAAGAAATGTCAGGATTACACATAGATCTCCAGGGTGCAATAGAAAACGGAAGATTGGCAAGCCTTGCTGGAACAGTAGAAGGAATGGGAGGTGCATACCTTATTTCGGCTTCAGTAGAAGACAATGGAGAAGGATATACCATTTCAGGTGCAGGTAATTTTGTAGCAGGCCCTATCCAAGGTACTGTAGAAGCACAAATAGATGCTGATAATAATTTCTCAGTAGATCCTGGTAGCTTAAATATTAGTGGACAGATTGGTTATGATCAAGATCTCTCCTCAATAAAAGTATCGCTATTCGGAGCAATGGAAAATAATCGAATTTCAGAATTTACAGGAACAATTATTGGTCCAGGAGATGCTTTTACAATTAATGTAGCATTAGTTGATAGTGGAACTGATTATTTAATTTCAGGTGAGGGTGCATTTACTGCGGGACCCATTCAAGGAAATCTTTTAGGGGAGGTTACTGCCGACAATAATTTTAACATTGACCCAAGTACATTTTTAGTTTCTGGAGATGTCAATGTTGATTCAAATATTTCAGGAATTCAAATTATCATGGCTGGTTCACTCGTTGAGTCTAGATTGGCAAACTTATCAGGAAATATAATTGGCCCAAATAACATGTTCGATTTAGCAGTATCAGTTATTGATAACGGAGAAGGGTATACCGTTTCAGGTAGTGGTGAGTTTACAGCAGGACCAGCCGTAGGTACATTAACTGGCCAAATTGATACAGATAATAATTTCAATCCTCTGGTTGATACTCTTGATGTCGGTGGTGATGTTTATGTTAATACTGATGTATTAGGAAATCACGTTGAGATGTCTGGAACAATGGAGCATATGTCTTTACAAAGTCTTATTGGTACTATAGAAGGACCAAACGGCATGTACCTTTTGACAGCTTCAGTTGAAGATAATGGAGAAGGATACACAATTATAGCCACAGGTGATTTTCATGCAGGACCAATTGAAGGTACAGTAACAGGTCAAATAAATACAGATAAAAATTTTAGTCCAGATTTTGATACCTTAAGTATTAGTGGTGAAGCCGATGTAGATACAGAAACAGCTGGACACCACATCATGATGAAGGGTGTCATGGAGAATGGTCGATTAGTAAGTTTAGATGGAACAGTAGTAGGTCCAAGTGATCTTTATACGATTACAGCTTCCATAACAGATAATGGAGATGGCTATACAATCATTGGTGATGGTACCATAGAAAAAGATATTATTAAAGGACATGTTCATGGTGAGATCAATACAGATGATAATTTTAATCCAGATTTTGAAACTTTAAATTTTGGAGGTGAGGTTACCATTGAATCAGAATCAGCAGGTCAAAAAATATCAGGAACAGCAATAGTAAACAATGGATATCTAGAGAGTATAACGGCAGAAATGGAAGGGCCAGGTGGTCTATATACATTGTATGCACAGGGGGTTCGTGAAGAGGAAGGATATGATCTTGAGGCGGGAGCTGAATTTCAGTTCTTCAAATCCTCATTGGATTATGAATTTCCACCAATTATTATCCCAACTGGGGTCCCTGGACTTAATATAGATATTGAAATAGGAATGGGTTTTGAGGCTGATGCATCAGCTCAACTAATCGCAGGAATCAAAACAGACCCTCATTTTATTCCAGATATTTCAACTTTTGAGATTAGAGCCGCCACAATTCTTGGGCATGGTAGTGTTTATGTAGATATATTTGGTGGTCTTTCAGTTAATTTAGGGATTGCTAGTGTGGCTGTAGGAATTAAAGCAAAACTTGAAGCAATTTTAGATGCTTATATGACCATGACTGCAGATTCTAAAGGTTTCAAACTTAGTGGTAATTTATATGGTCAATTGATGGGATCATTGTATGCTGCCATTAAAATGAAGTTTTTATTTTTTAAAAAAGAATTTGATTTTTTGCTTGTTGAAGGAATGGTCGCTTCACTTGAAAAAGATTTTGGTCCTGAAGATTTTACTATTGAAAATTTAATCAAAGCTTTTGCTTTTGGATTTGATAATTTTTCTTTACCGGGAAAAGAGAGAAAGGGAAAAACTCCAAGTCTTGAAGATCAAAGAAAGAAAAATGAAGAAGAAACTAGTTCTGCTGCTGACGAAGATCAAAATGCTAAAGAGGAAGAAAAAGCTAAAAAAGATGATGAATCCTCTTCAGATGATTCAGGATCTGAAACGGGTAGTGAAGAACCTAAGAAGTTAAGCAAATCAGAAAAAGAAGACAAATTTAAAGAGGGTGGAGGCCCAGATGCTGCTCAGATGAAAACAAAAGATTCCTCTGAACCTGCGTTTCAACTCCAAAAAAATCAAAGTGGTAATTCAATAATTGAAGAAGTTTTTGAGCCAATTCAAATGCAAGAAATTGAGGAACCTTCAATTGGTAATGTATCTGAACCTGTTCAAATGCAAGAAACTGAGGAACCTTCCTTTGATGATGTATCAGAACCTGCCCAAATGAAGGAAAATGAGGATCCATTACAGTTTAATTCTAGTAATGGTTCTTCTGGTTCAACCGTCCAGAAAAAATCTGATGGAGGTCTACCATCAAATCTACAATCTGGAGTTGAAAAATTATCTGGACAAGATATGTCCAATGTTAATGTGAATTATAATTCTGATAAACCGGCACAGCTTAATGCTCATGCCTATGCTCAAGGGAATAATATTCACTTAGGTCCTGGACAAGAAAAACATTTACCTCATGAAGCTTGGCATGTCGCACAACAAAAACAGGGTAGGGTCCAACCCACAAAACAAATGAAATCTAAGGTCAATATTAACGATGATCCGGCTTTAGAAAAAGAAGCTGATGTGATGGGGGCTAAGGCTGCAAAAATTGGAAGTGATAATGAAAAATCACTAGCACAGCTTCAATCAAAAATTGATAATAGTGATCAAGTTAGTCAACTCATTGCTTTTGACAATCAAATTAATGATACGACAATTCAAGAGGCTAGTATTGAAAGTAATTCAATCGATCAATCAGATTCAATCAGTAATGATCAATCATCAGAAACCATTACAAACTAAAAAATATGTACAAAACATCAAATGGTAATACTTTTACAGGTAAAACTGAATTATCAAAATCTTTTTTGGTTTTTACTGGTAGTGGTCAATATATTACTTCATCGATAAGTGATTGGAAATTTATTCAGAAAGTACAAGGAAATTCAAGGGTTTATTTTTCAAATTACATAGGTCAGTTGAATATATTTAAAAAACCTCTTGAAATTGATTATTTCAGAGTTATCTGTAAAGAATTAGATGCTCATCATACCGAAAGTCTTCATCCAGCATTAAAAAATGGTTATGAGAGTGAAATTTTACGACTGTTCCCAACAGTCAATCAAAATGCGATTACGCAGTATAAAAAATTTATTGACTATCTTGATAAAAACTATCATTTAAAAAGTCACCATACTAAAGAGATGTCCAATTACATTGATGATTTGGGGCCTTATTTAGTTGTAAAGACTGGTTTAAAAAAAAGTGTAATACCAGAACTTCCAAAATTACACCTAGCTCCAAAAAAATGGAGAAAAATAACATGGGTAATCAACAATAATTTTATTGGACCTTATCCAAAAAATGAAAATAATATTCACTACAGCTGGGGCGATTTTAATATTAAAAATCTTATAAATAATAAAGAAGATGAGGGATTGATTCTTTTTTTGATTTCAAAATTCATTATCATTCAAGAGGCATGGATGGATAGAGAATCTTGCGATTCTCTCAAATATTTTATAGATTTGATTATCAACCACAATCAAAAACCAACCAACAACTAACGAGATGAGAAAAAAATTACACTTTTATTTAACAGATATAAAGAATAAATATGCTATTGCTATCGATGTAATCATTTACAGCATCATTTTTATTGATATTATTGATCATGCTTTAATGACAGTTGATTCAATGCAACAATATGCTCATTATTTTAATGCATGGGATAATGTCCCATTAACTATTTTTTCCATAGAGTATATTTTAAGAGTTTATTCAAATCCCAAGCGCTTAAAGTTTATTTTTAGTTTTTGGGGAATCATTGATTTATTAGCTATTATTGGTTTATCTGGTGCTGGCCCATATATTTTAAGGGAAATTAGAGCATTGAGATTTATATCATTGTTTAAATATGAACCAGCTGCCATGAATATTCTTACTGCTTTTAGAGAAATAAAGAAAGAATTAATGTATTTTACTTTAATGGCTATGTTCATGCTATATGTATCTGCAGTTGGCGTATACTATTTTGAAAATCCTACTAATTCAGAAAATTTTCCAGATATTTTTCAATCACTATGGTGGGCTGTAGTTACCTTAACTACTGTTGGTTACGGAGATATTTCACCAGTTACACATGGTGGACAGATTTTTGCAGGAATTATCATTATGATAGGACTGGGTATTTTTGCGGTCCCTACAGGATTAATAGCTGGTGCTTTTTCAGATATTTTTAAGAAAAATAAGGGTAAATAAATTGTATAGCTATTTATCTTGGTAGTTTTGAGAGATATAATTAATGACGTTTAAAATATCAATAATTACATTATTATCAATTGAATTATCTGTAAAAACAGAAACATACTTGAAATAAATAGTGTTTTCATTTATGTTTAAATTACCATATGGTAAGTGTTTATTGATTTTTAATAATTCATTTGAAATATTGGTTTTATTTCCTTTATTTAATTCAAAATAAAATTGTATTAAGGATGTTTTAATTTCCTCATCATTTTTAGCATAACCACTAATTATAATTTCTGGATTATAAAATCCTTCATCTTCCTCTAAAAAAATTGACAAGAGATCATAATTACCATTATTAATACGTTTAACTTCGAAACCCATTTCGTTTAAAATTCTTTCAATTTTGTTTAATACTACCATTATGTTCTATATTTCTCTTTTTTTAAGATTTTTAGCAATGGCCTTAATTAGGTCTTTGAAATTTTTGAAACCATCAAAGTCTTCAATTCCAACTGCCTTAAAAAAGGGCTTTATTCGATCTAAATCTTTTTCTTTAAATTTTTTTGCTAATTGATTAATTTCTTCTGCTTCTTTAATATTAAGTTTTTTTGCTTTTTCTCTATCATTTGCTATTTTATTTAGCTTATCAATATCTTCTTTACTAGTCCCTGCATTCATTAACATATTGACTAAAACCCTTCCTTGTTCAATTCTCCATTCTTTTTTGGCAGCTGTTGTTTTACTTATATCTGCTTTTACACCTACTAAATTTGCAGCAGCAGCTAATTTTCCACCTTTCGCTTGGTTATCCCTTAAATTTTGTTTTGCGTTTCTTGCTCCAGCTGCCATAAGTTCAGTCGCTGCTCCAGCACCTTTTGTTGCACCTCCTGCAACTGCTCCTACTCCGCTTAAAGTGAGCGTAGATCCCGTAATCTTCATTATATCTGCAAATATTTTAATTAAAATTCTATGCTTAGTCTTTACTTTTGAATGATAAATTTCTTTTGCCAATGCATATTCTTCTACAATTTCTTTTAACTCAGGAACACGTTTTTCAAGATATTCTTTATCAGATTTCTCTTTTTTTCCGACTGTTTCTTCTTTTGTTTTATATGTATCTTTATTTGCTAGATCAGCTACTATTTTTCTATTTACTTCTGCCCTTTCATCTAATTCCCCTTTTATTTCAAGATGTTTTTCTTTATTGATTTTTTTTACAAGTTTTTTATATTTTTCTTCATAACGGCTCATTTGTTCATCCATATCCTCCATAACAGATGAGCCGTCATATATCCCATGAATTTGTCTAAGACAATCAACTGTATTGGTGATAATATCCATGCCTGAAATTGATGCTAATGTCTCCGAACTAGCTCCACCTGTAGCATTTTCTATTGTTTTTATCAAATTCATTGAAGCTTTACCACAATCTGCTGCATCTTGAATAACTTTAGCAATTTCAGATTTTTTTGGTTTTTTACCTTCAGATGTAATATCCTGAAACATTTTTATTGAACCTTTAATACCTGATAAGAAAGATTTAGCTGCTTCAAAGCCACTCGAAACCCCTTCAACAATATTCCCAACATCTGCTAGTTCAGTAGATAAAGCAGAATCTTCTTCAAAGTGTCCAGCTGTTTTAACTGCTCCTTCACTAGCTTTTGCCATCCCCTGACCAACTTCTAAAGCACTTTCTGTTTTATTTAGTATCAATTCCCAACCCTCAGCATCATCAGGTGAAGCTAGGTCTTTAGCTGCTCTTATCACTCTAATTAATCCAGAATATTGTGCTAAAATATCAGCAGTAATTTCTAAACCTTTACCTGTAAATCTTTCGTGACCTGCAACAGAACGATCATCATCTCCTTCTCCTCCAAACATTTTTGCTTGACCATCTTTTCCAACATATGCTCCTTGATTTTTAAAACCATCAGACATTCCAGATTGACCATCATTTCCAATAGCTTCGTCTCCAGCTTTTACCGTTTCATTAACTCCTTTTCCAGTATTTACTATTGACTTTCCTGCTCTTTTAGCAGAGTTTAATAAACCTTCTGATTTATTTGGCTTATCATTAGATTTTTTCTTTTTATTTGTTCCCGGATCCACAACCTTGCCTGTCTCTACTTCATGTACTTGATCTACAGGTGGTAATCCTTTTAATTGAAAAATAGAATTAGTATTTTGAGCGATATTTAAATTATTTGAGTTATAAGATTTAAGCTGAAGCGCCTTTTGACCCATTTTATCTGCTTCACTTTCTAAGCCATTGTCATCATTAATTGGAGCGCCATTCACTTGAGTCGTAGGTTGAACCCTACCTTGCTTTTGTTGTGCAACATGCCATGCTTCATGAGGTAAATGTTTTTCTTGTCCAGAAGCTATGTGAATATCTGTTCCTTGAGCATAGGCGTGGGCTTGCAATTGTGCAGGTTTATCAGAGTTATAATGAACTTTCACATCAGACATGTCCTCTCCTGAAATATTTTCAACACCTTGTTTTAAATCATCTGGCATTCCAGTAGTATTATCTACTTTTTCCTGAAGTTGGGTAATTTCATTAGAATTAGTGGTGTCATTGATACTATTCTGAAGTTCTGAAATTTCATTTGCATTGGAGCGACGATCGACAAAGGATTGTTTTTGAGAGTTTTTTTCTTTCTTCTCTTTTGTTTGAGAGGGTGCAATAGTCTTTCTTTGAAAAAATGCAGAAGGCATAATTGATTGTTATTTATTCAATTCTTAAAACTTTATTTAGTTCTCTGTGATGCGTTTGAATCATAGCAAGAGAAGCATGTAAAAATAAATTAAAATAATTGCTTTTATCCATATCATTAAACTTGAGTCGAAGCTACACCCTGTTGAGCGTTATTAACTCTTCTTTTAAATACCTCAGTTGCAAATTCAGCAATTGCTTGTCTATCACTACTAACTTTAGCGGCACCTTTTATACCATCAACATTATGTTCGCTTGATGGTTCATGCATAGTAACCTGTTCTTTTGAATATACAAAACCATCATCAAGTTTTCCTTGGCTACCATTTGGGTTTTTATTTACATTAATTTCAGGTGCACATGCATACCATTTTATCAACGGTTTAAAATCAAATTTTTCCTTGCTTCCATCAATATTAACTAATTCTTTGCTTTCAACTAAAGCATATATATTTTTTGAATCACTTTCACCACCTGGTCCAATAAAACCCCAGAGGGATAGTTTATCCCCTCCAACTTCTTGAATTTTATTTCTAATACCAATAGCATAATGTTTTGACATACTTGCCCAAAGTTCCATATTCCAGTTTCCTGAAAAATTAAGATTATCAAATAAAGAACCTAAAGGACTACTTTCTAGCATCATTGCTCCAGAACCTTTTCCAGTGTCTTTTGCAGGATCTTTTGACCAAAAACCAAAGCGTGATGTTTTTCCAAATACCTCTCCGAATTTTGCATTTAACATATTCGCAAGAGGCTCAAACTCTGACATAACTTCTAGGTAAGCAGTGCCTGCATAATTATGAGCAAAAAATCCTTTACCATATTTTTCTGCTAAATCCTTCTTACCCTTTTCATCGGTTTGAGCCATCATTAGATTTTCTTTTGTTTCATTATCACCTCTCCATTCACCCTCAATTACCGTTCTTTGTGTCTTATGTATGACGGATATTGTTTTTTTCCAGATTTCATTTATTTCATTACCACTTATTGTTCCAAGTCCAGTATCACTTTTCATTTTTTCAAATCTCTTTACAAAATCTGCGTATTCTTTTGTAGCAAAGGTTAGAGCAATATGTTTATCTGGATCAAAATTAACATTTTGCATGATATCTTTTATATGGTTTTCTTTATCTTTATCTTTATCTTTATTTTCATTTTTCTCATCTATAATTTTAGCACCCGTATTTTCTGTTTCACTTGTAGTTCCTCTTTCACCTTGTGTTCCTGTTGCATCATTACTCTTTTGTATTATTCCGTTTTGACTACTATTAGAATTTAATTCTGATTGTTTGGTTGATTTGAGTTGAAGTGCTTTTTCGCCCATTACATCTGCTTCTTTTTCCAAAGCAGGATCTTCATTGATTAATTCACCAGAATCAGCTTTTTTAGTTGGTTTTACTCTATTTTGCTTTTGCTGAACCACATGCCAAGCCTCGTGAGGCAGGTGTTTTTCTTGACCAGGAGCTACATGAATATCATTTCCACTAGCATAAGCATGGGCATTAAGCTGTGCAGGTTTATCAGAATTATGGGTGACTTTTACATCAGACATATCCTCTCCTGAAATACTTTCAATGCCTTGTTTTAAATCATCTGGCATTCCCGTGGTGTTATCTACTTTTTCTTGAAGTTGGGTAATTTCATTAGAATTAGTGGTGTCATTGATACTATTCTGAAGTTCTGAAATTTCATTTGCATTGGAGCGACGATCGACAAAGGATTGTTTTTGAGAGTTTTTTTCTTTCTTCTCTTTTGTTTGAGAGGATGCAATAGTCTTTCTTTGAAAAAATGCAGAAGGCATAATTGATTGTTATTTATTCAATTCTTAAAACTTTAAATACAATCCAAAAACTCCCCTAGATCCAATTTCTGTATACAATCCAACTGAATCTCCAAATGGATATGAAAAACCTAAAAAAGGATGAGCTTCAAATTCTCCTCCAAAACTACCATATTCTACACCAGGGTATATTTCTAGACCAGAATTAATATTTAAATATTTTTGAATAGGAATTTCTGTCACTAGAAAAAAGGAGGTTTCCACTTCATCTTCAACAAAATATTCCTCAACACCAATCCCTTGAGAAAAAAACTCAAAAAATTCACGATCATAAATTGCAGAAATTCCATTTCCCCTTCCATAATAGGCCCAACCAATACTGAGTCGATTTTTGTATTCGGCATTTTCTTCAATCTCTTGTTCAGAAAAATTAGAGGATTCATTAATTGACTCTTGAGAAAAAGAAGTAAACGAGAAGAATAAAATGCAAAAAATAATGAGTGTTTGTTTCAAAATAAAAAAGATTAAGTATTATAAACTGTGGTGTTTTTTATAAAAATACATTTTTTTTATACAATAAGCATTATAATCTTATTTGTTTTTATGATAGATGTTTAAGTAGATTTTATTGGTACTTTTGCATAGCTATAACGAACTTAAAAGATATCAAACTAGAGAAGGAGCAAGCTTTGAGTACAAAAGCAGAAAAGTTTAGTTTTACAAAATGGAAAAAAGATTAAAACAGTTAACCAAAT
>Ga0228666_1000695_pt1 | contig 17263 bp, 14 predicted proteins | sample 80DmetaG_FD_182702 | JGI IMG/M metagenome (GOLD analysis project Ga0228666, IMG submission 182702) | Seawater microbial communities from Monterey Bay, California, United States - 80D | ecosystem: Environmental > Aquatic > Marine > Coastal | place: USA: California | collected 2016-10-11 | reverse complement strand
AGCATAATTCGTCTGCATATAGTTCCGACCCAAATGAGGAACTTCGAACAAAATTGCCGTGGTCATCAAATGTGATTAAACAAAAACTTCCTCTTATGGCCACCAAAAGCTCTTGCTTATTCGCTATATAATGCCTGTGAGGGGGAATATAACTGTTAGGTTGAATCGTATTAAATAACCGCTGACAGTTTTCCTGATAAGAAGAATGAATATTCAAATGTTGTCGACGGTGCAAAGAATACTCAGCTTGCTGGCACAAACCATCCAACATTTTATTACCTAGAATAAACATCAAATTCCGTCAACTTGATTTGTCCAACAGTGCTATGGCCGAGTAACTTAATATTTTTTCCAAACGGTCCGGTTAACATAGTCCACATAACTATGTATGATTCTGACCACCTTCTCAGAAACATTTGGCATACTATAGTCTTGTACTTGATTTAGTAGTCTCGCGTCACCAAAGGATTGATTTTCTAATATTTTCAACCCCTGCAAAACACGTTCGGACTCTAAGCCAACCATCATGACGGCAGCTTCCTCCATCCCCTCAGGTCGTTCGTGTGCCTCCCTAAGATTCAAGGCGGGAAAATTCATTACTGACGACTCCTCATTAATGGTTCCACTATCAGATAGCGTTGCCTTAGCATTTAATTGAAGCATATTATAATCAGTAAATCCAAGAGGTTTTAGCAGCCTAACTTTATGGTTAAATGCAGAACCAAACGCGTCGATTTTCTTTTGGGTCCGCGGATGCGTAGACACAATAATCGGCAAATCATAGACCTCAGCAATACTGTTGAGCGTATCAACAAGATTACCAAAATTCAAAACAGAGTCGATATTTTCCTCACGATGTGCACTCACTAGAAAATACTGACCGGACTTCAAATCAAGCTTGGATAAAATATCAGAAGCATCGATTTTCTCTCGATAATGTCTAAGCACTTCAAACATCGGGCTACCAGTCTTTATAATCATGTCCGGTGATAAACCCTCACGTAACAAATACTCTCGTGCGATCGAGCTATAAGTTAGATTGATGTCTGCAGTATGATCTACGATTTTTCTATTTATCTCTTCAGGAACACGCATATCGAAACAGCGATTGCCGGCTTCCATGTGGAAAATTGGGATCTTGCGCCGTTTAGCCGGGATTGCTGCCATACAGCTATTAGTATCTCCAAGCACCAGCATTGCATCCGGAGTCTCTTTAGCAAGCATTTTATCGACTGCTATAATTACATTTCCGATTGTCTCAGCTCCATTTGTACCTGCCGCATCTAAAAAGTGGTCTGGCATACGCAGCTCGAGATCATCAAAGAAAATTTGATTTAATTCATAATCATAGTTTTGCCCAGTATGAACAATAATATGTTCGCAATATTCATCAAGTACTGCCATCACTCGCGAAAGTCTTATAATTTCCGGCCTAGTACCAACTACTGTGCAGACTTTAAGTTTTTTCATTATCTATTATGCTCTCTATAGTGTCAGGTTTATCATGATCGAAAAGTTCGTTCGCCCATAGCATCACCATTAGATCATCGTCACCATTATTTGTAATATCGTGGCTCCACCCAGGAACCGTTTCAACAATCATTGGAGTTTTATCAGAGGTATCAATACTAAACTCCTCATTTGTCAGTACATGACGGAACCTAAAACGAGCACTCCCTTTGATTACCAAAAATTTTTCAGTCTTTGTATGATGATAATGGCCACCACGGGTGATCCCAGGGTGAGCTGTAAAGAACGAGAGCTGTCCCGAATCTCTGGTTTTAAGCATCTCGCAAAACATACCGCGCTCATCAACATGGCTAGGTATACTATAACTAAACGTTTCCGTCGGCGCATAACTTAAGAAGGTTGAATACAAAAGGCGTGTCAGACCAGTACCAACAGACTCAACAATAAGGTTATCTCGGGACGACTTAAATGAAGAGATAAGTGCTGCCACCTCACCAACTGTAGTGCTGTATTCAGGGTGGGCAACAGGATAGTTTGAATTCGGCATCTCTGACAGTAATTCAAGAAAAGATTCACATACATCATCTATGGAAACCAGTGTTACCTCAGCACTTGCATCATCGATAGAAAGCTCAATCCCATGCATAACATTGTAGCAAAATGTAGCTACAAATGAGTTATAGTTTGGCTTACACCACTTTCCAAAAACATTGGGCAACCTATAAATGTAGTGTGGTGCACCAGTTCTTTTTGAGTAGTCTTTTACGTCTTTCTCCGCCGCTAACTTGCTTTTTCCATACTGGTTATCTTGTTTTACCTGGGTTGAGGAACTTAAAACTAATGGAACATGTCGGCCATGACCTTCGAGAGTTTTAACGACATAACTGGTTAAATCAACATTCCCATTTTGAAAGGTATCAAGTCCCTTCGGGCGATTGACACCTGCAAGATGGAACACAAAATCAGCTTGGGATAGCAACAATGATGCTTGTTCTTTTGTTGTCTCACGGCTGATCCCGAGGACCTGGTACTGCTCCTTTTCTTTTAGCCGAAGACACAAGTTTCTCCCAATAAAACCCTCGGAACCTGTAACGACAATTCGCATCTAAACCCCCTCAGGCACGACAGTACTACCTGATGAGATCTCACGTATAAAATCTAATTTATGTAACAATTTCACCATTCCATCAACATCAAGGCGCTCAGTGTTATGAGAATTATAATCTTCCACTTTAGATAGATCTCTCTCACCTTCATCATGGTACTTGGAATAATTTAGGTCGCGATCATCAGAAGGGATACGATAGTAGTTACCCTGATCCGTTGCTACAAACATCTCTTCTCTGGAGCATAAAGCTTCAAACAGTTTTTCACCGTGTCGTGTCCCAATTGTGTTTACTGGAGATTCATGCTTTCCTGTAATACGTAGGAGGGCTTTAACTAGAACATCTATAGTCGCGGCAGGAGCTTTCTGTACGAAGATATCGCCATTAGACCCGCTAGTGAAAGCATGTAACACTAATTCTACGGCATCATCTAGTGTCATCATAAACCTTGTCATTTCAGGGTCAGTAACACTAATAGGTTGGTCAGAGAAAATTTGACGCAGGAATAAAGGAATTACCGAGCCTCTGGACGCCATTACATTTCCGTAGCGCGTTCCGCAAATCATTGTTTGAGATTGATCCACCGTTCGAGCCTTAGCAACCATTACTTTTTCCATCATTGCTTTAGAAATGCCCATAGCATTTATTGGATAGACTGCCTTATCTGTACTCAAACAAACAACTTTTGACACTCCACTCACAATAGCCGCCTCCAAAACATTTTCGGTACCAAGTACATTAGTTTTAACTGCTTCCATTGGATAAAATTCACAACTTGGGACCTGTTTAAGCGCGGCTGCGTGAAAAATAAAATCCACTCCACGAATTGAGTCTAAAACGCTGCGATAATCTCTGACATCTCCAACAAAAAACCTAAGTTTAGGAGAATTAAAGAGTTTGCGCATATCATCCTGTTTTTTTTCATCTCGACTAAATATTCTGATTTCTTTTAAGTCACTTTGAAGAAACTTTTTGAGTACAGCATGGCCAAAAGATCCCGTGCCCCCTGTTATTAATAACGTCTTATTATTAAACATTCTGACTAAATCTCCATGTAGGATTTTAAACCTCTTATTTACAATTAGGTGCTCAATCTAGCTGATATGACTCAACGTAAGCAGAAAACTAACCTGTGTATTGCTTTGAATATCCCATATCTGAGTTAGCCAGCTACCTTTATAAGAAGTATCAACTCAACCCTGGTACCCATCAAACAAAATTAAACTACTTTCTTGAGTCTGTATATTTAACTTAACAAGTCCAAGACATTTTCTAGCATGTTACTTAGCTATATATCTCTTGGGTTATTAGGATAGTCAATCAATACCGCCTTATACTTGCCTTTGTAGACAAAGTAGCTTCCAGCCGCTACCCCTATGGTGCCATACCGTGCAACTGCCGATTTCAAATCTGCTTCAGTGCCAGCACCGCCAAGAATCGTCATTGGTACATCAATATGTTTCTTTAACTTGTCAAATAAATCCAATGGATAACCAGTCATCATTCCATCGTTATCTATGGAGTTGATTACTATTTCACCGACACCGACACCTCTGATTTTTTTCAGAAATTCGATAGGTGCATAACCAGTCTTCTCAGATCCGTTAGAAATCATAACTTCATAACCACCTAATCGCTTTTTCTTTACGTCCAAAACCACCACAACGCTTTGTGCTCCAATGGCCGTCACAAGTTCAGTTAGAAAAAATAGGTTTTTAATTGCCTCCGTGCTTACTGCTACTTTCTCCACTCCAAGCGACAGTATCTTCTTAGCTGTTTCTACTGACTTAATACCTCCGCCATAACACAAGGGAGACCTACATTGTGCAGCAATACTTTTAATCAGCTTATAATTTGGCTCCCGCGCTCGCGTTGTGGCATCTATGTCTAGTAGAATTATCTCATCGACTTTCTTTTCATTAAAAATCTTTACTGCGTTAATAGGATCTCCTAAATACTTATCTTCCCTAAATTTAACAGTTTTAATAAGGCCGTTATTTCTAATGAGCAAGACAGGAATTATTCGTGACATTAACATCTAAATACTCGCAAAGTTCCTAAGTAATTTAATACCCGCATCATGGCTTTTCTCAGGATGCTGCTGTATTCCATAAATATTCTCCTGCTGAACCAAACTTGTCACCGTTGCACCGTATTTCGCTTCGGCCATAATAATATTTCGGTCATTACAAGATAAGAAATAAGAGTGTAAAAAATAAAAGTATTCATTTGCCTGAATATCTTTAAGTAGACTGCTGGGTTTACGGATTTTGATAGTATTCCAGCCCATGTGAGGAAGTGGTAATGCCTTCAAGTGATCTTCCGGATTAAATTCTATTCTTCTAGACGTTGCATCTAACCAACCTAATCCAGATAGTTGACCCTCCTCACTTTTTTTTCCCATCATTTGCATGCCAATACAGACGCCCAAAACAGGAATCTTCACATTCAACACAAGATGATCAAGCCTTCTCCTTAATCCGGATTCATCAAGCAAAGTCATCGCATAATCAAAAGATCCAACCCCAGGAAGAATAATATGAGTGACATGATCAAAATCAGACACATTTGAAACCACCTTCCAAGGGATACTTAATTCCGAATACAGATTACCAAAGGCCTGAACATTACCAACTCCATAGTCTAAAATGCCTATCATCTAAACAACCTAAGTTCTAACTTAAGCATCGACATTACTTTGGCTCCAATACCTATAATCCAATGCTTATTCTTAAATTGCTTAAAAGTTTTGTTAGTCCCATTAAAAATCACACGCAGTTCGTCATCAGTAACTTCTAATTTTTTCGCTACATAACTAAACTCTTTGCTTAAAAAATCTTTGTCAAGCTCAGAGGTTTTTAATCGATTCAAAGCTTCATCTCTAGACATTTGGGAAGTCATAATCAAACTTGAGAAATGCGCTCGCCGCTTCTCGTATCCAAACTTTCTTGGCATCCAATAATCTTCATAAAAACGAGTAAACCTAGACTCATGATGCTTATGCTTGAAGGATTCCCACCCGCAGAATTCTGCAAGCGTATTTTCTGCGTCTTCTTTATTGTAGGGATATAAATTGAGTGGTTTGACGACTTTCATGCCCAAGACATATTGATAAAAAACTTTGTATCGGAAAATATCTAGGAGTGGGAACGTCTCCAGCTTTCTCTCACCAAACTGTTTATGTATATCTTTAAAGAGCCTTTTATCTATGCCTGGGTAAGCTCCCCACTCCTCTGGCTCACGGCAACATTCTGTAGAGAAATTTCCGCCTGTTAGCACATATTTTATTCTATGTTTTCGTGCAAAGCGATAAAGGCCAGAGAAAAAAGCCGCATCTTGAGGTAAATCTTGATCTGGGATTTGTGCCTTGAAGAATGCAAGTTGAAGATCTCTCATTTCCTCCCAATTTATAACATCAGTATAAAGATCAAGCCCAAGTCGATCCACCAATTTTGAAATATTCCCAACAGCTTTGTAAGTGTTCCATCCTGCATCAACATGGAACAATAATGGTCTTAGGCCCATAATTTCTTTCGCCAGGTAAGCTGTATAAGAACTATCGAGACCGCCACTTAAGCCAATAATACAGTCAAAATCTTTACCCACACCTTCTTTCTTAATCGCATCTGACAGGTTCGCTAGGTCTTTTGATTTATTTTCACCATAGTTCCAGCTTGGTAAAATATGGGTTTCAAAATTTTGACAGTAGTCACAAATCCCCAAGCTATCGAAATGTATTCTGGGATCTGAAGTATCCATAACACATCGATTACATATTTGGTAATTAGCCATATTTTTTCTTTCTCTTCATAAAAATGCGTGGTACCCACAATGAATCTTTACGTTTATTAACTCTACACTGCCAAGAGTATTTATTTTATGCCTACTTTTTATTCACACTTAGCAGTTCGCTCTATCAATTCAAAGGTTTCAACACTCGCCTGTCGCCAGCTAAACCTCTGAGCTATTTTACTCGCCAATATCGCCCGATTAGCTGTATCGATGGGATTATTGACTACTGTAAGTATACACTCCGAAATAGAGGAAGGACTATTAGAATCACAGTAAAGCCCCCCATCTTTAAGTAGGTCCGGCAACGAACTAGCGTCAGCACAGATGATCGGTAACCCAATATACATAGCTTCAGCTAAAGTAATCCCAAACGTTTCGCATACCGATGGAAAAATAAAAATATCAGCATCACTCATCGTCTTTAAAACTTCTTGATGTTCCATAAAACCTTTTATGGTGATGTCACACCCCTCTTGGCGTGCAACGGCAATCTCTTTTAATACCAGATCGGCGTAATCACCATCTCCCCCGCCAATTAACTCAAGGCTCAAATGTAGCCCCTCCTTTTGACATTTTCGGATCGCCTTTACGAGCTCCAGCTGTTTTTTGTAATGAGCAAATGGAGATACATATAAGCATTTATATAGGTCAATACCAGGTTGTTTTCTTAAAAACTTATACGAATTCCAGCGGGGCTTTGGGCTCCCAACGCCGTGAGCAATAACCCGGCTTTCTTTAGAAGATCTTACTACTCTATTAATTGCTCGCTGCGCGTAAGATGATTGGTAGATACATGCTTCAGCGCGTCTGAGAGCTAAAACTTGGATGTACTTTATAATTTGCAACCGAAGGGATGTAATGCCAGTTGCAGATCTCAGTACCTCTGGCTCAAAAGACGATAAATCTTGGGATATCACGACAGTCGGAGAAAATAAGCATAAAGACGACGCATCAGCGGTAAGCAAGATATCAGCTTCAAAACGCTTCAACAAACCACTTAGTGAAAAAGCTTGCCACAATAACTCGCCAAATAAGTTATTGGTTAACAACTCAGGATGACGAATTTCAAGCCAATCTGCTGTTGGTAGGCGCTCAGTAAACGACTGAGGAATCCATACCAAAATCGATGTAAATGATGTTTCATCAATTCTTAGGTTATTTAAAATACCAGCTAAATGGCGCTCCGCACCACCGCTTCGACACCTCGATGCATCTATAGCGAGTCTCATTTCAATACACCCCGACTCCCATTGGTACTTACGGCAACCGCATAAACTCTACCTGTTCGGCCGAGCAGCAATCCCGAAGAAACGTAATAAAGAAACGAAAAATGCAGAGATAGAAACGTGGGGGCTGCGAGGATGCTAATGAGATATGTGATAATCCATACAACTAATAATCTATCTGACATACTAGATCCAGCAACTCGAATCCATCTCAGAAATGCGGCAGCTGCCGGCAGGTAAAGAAAGACCAGACCAAACAAACCCATCTCGTATAGAATCTGGAAAAAAGAGCTTTCGTAATGTGTGTGCACCGGAAAAGAATCTGGAATATTACCAATGGTAGCGCCCAATCCATGACCCATAAGTAGGTAAATATTAAATTGAAAGAGCTGTAATCCCGCAGACCAGCGAGAAAAACGTTGAGCATTTGAGACATCTGAAGCATCAAATAATATGTAAGTGAAATCAATCATCCAGTTAAATACCCACACTAAAAATAACAAACTAACAGTGACAACAATTCCATAAAACAACTTTTCACCAACACTACTCTTGTCAAAAATAACTCTCTTTGTCCAATGAGGGAACGAAAAAATATAAAGCAAAGCTGAAAGGACCAACCAACTAAAAATAGCAGCCCTCGAGGCAGTCATCAAAATAGCGAAGGTATAGAAAGCGTAAAAAACTGCTATTGTAACTATCGATTGAAAAAACTTGTTGTCTCTCCATAGTACAAAGATTGACCCAAAAAAACAAAATGCCAGAGTTGGAAAAACCGTCGTAGCGGCCCCAAAAAATAAAGATGCCCGCCTGATAAAACCGACTTCATCAAGGTTGTCCAGCGAACTATATTCACCTCTTGGAACGTTGATAAACAAATCAGTAAAGTAGTCAACGCCCAGCCCGATCACTAGCACAATTCCCAAGAAATGGCTTAACCTAAAGATCAGTTCCTTTACGTTACTGACTCCCAAATAACGCGGAACCAAAATGACAGAAATAGTGCCAATATAAAGAAATAAAGCATACATTACTCTTAAAAAACTTATTTCCAAGATCAAAGCAGTTACTACGGATGGCAAAAGTAAAAATAAAGAAATTATGAAAACCATAGAATCTATTGATATTTTTGCTCTCAAGCAAAACCAAATTCCCCACAAAAATATCACGATTGTCAATAATTGTTTCCACACAACGAGAGGTGTTGAGGATGTCAAAAAAGAAATAAGCAAGTGGTTTGGATACAAAACAGCCATTATGACGATCAGAAAATATAGAGATTTTTTGACACTAATAACCATTGACTAATTCCATAGACTTACATTTACGCTGACATCAAATTAATGGCCAAATAAAAATAATCGACGATAATTTATGCACCGTCTCTACCGCTTTGTATCTATCTTTTCAATATACGAGCAATCATCAGCCCAATAATCACTCGAAAGCTAGACATATAGTCGCCATAAATATGCATTAATAGTCTTACTCGCACAGAAGCACGGCGTTTTTTATCTATACAATTTACACGCGTGAGATATATGTTATCATTAGAATTTTGATGCGACTCGAACATTATATTAAGTTCAATAGGCCTCATACATATTGAAAAACTCTTGATATACTCTTTAGGTTGGGTAGTAGTAAGAATAAATTCATCCCCATCGTAAAGTGAGAGATTTTTAGCCCCAGTAAAATCTATTATTGGTGTTATTTTTTTTCCTTCAAAAACCAAGTCAAATCTATTACTGTCCGGCTCCATATATGCGTCATACCTTATACAGTTATTAACATCCTCAACAAAGTTAAAATTTAATTTTTTATCATTAGGTGCCTTCATTGCGACCTGAAGTGAGTTTGTTTGTGATCGATGTACTCCGCCGGAGTCAGAAAAGTTGGTGCTATAACTGTCATAAGGATATAGAAAATATAGGTCTTGCTCTATCATATACGCAGAAAAGTACTTTTTCCATGAACTGTCAGGCCAACCCGCTATGACCTGTGGAAGACTAAAGGTTTGTGAGGGCGATAACACCAAATTTACAGATAACCATGACCGAAATTCTCGCCACTGACTTTTTGTCCACGCCTGTCCCCAAGAGCTCACAACTTGCATAAGGTAGGCATCGGAACCATCTCTAAGCGCCTTAAAAGGCATTGCAGCTAATTCATTCCATTCATAGCTGTAAAGCGAAATACCAGCTATCTTTTCTTGGCCAAGTGAGTACTCAATCGCTGCCGCTGCAAAGTACAAAAAAGAGTCTGCCACAAAAATATCGTCTTCTATAACTATAATGCCATCATAATTTTCCGACATATCGCCACAAACTAAAAGGTGCCCACGCAAGCCTAAATTTTGGGTTCTGATGATGTTTTCGGTGGCGAATTTTTGTGATCGATAGTTTTTGACAAACGCACGAACTTCCTCACTAGGATCACCATCCACAGAAATGACAAGACGTACGTCAAGTGATGCGGGAACATTAGAGCCTTCAATTGAAGCCAACACTCGCTTGAGACCACCTAACCGACGGTGCGCTATAACTATTACAGCCAATGTATTAAAATTCACGAATCCAATTCCATAATATAAAGTGCCAAGTTAGTCTGCATATAGCTTTATTCTCCAATTTCATGAGTCAAAGACATTCACTCGATTTACAAGGATAACCACCAAAGATAAAACGTCTCGCTTTATTAGTACACCGTCGACTATCAATACTCTCATCTTTGCAAGTCTATTCGATTGCCGCCAAGAGATTAGCCGCTGATGTCGCTGGGCTAATTCTGGCAGCCATTGCAAGAGATCGAGCCCCCATTTCCAGACGCGTAGCAACGGAAGTCTCTTTGAACATAAGAAGCATCGTAAGCAGAGAGCTCGCATCTCCACTACGAAAAACGAAACCATTGTATTGGTGGATCAAAAATCGAGAATTAGCTCCAACACAATCAGCAGATATGATTGGGAGGCCACTACAAGCAAATTCGTGGACTACTACACCCCACGGTTCTCTTTTGCTCGGCACCAATGCGCAATCAGCGCGAACCATATACTCCCTTACGATAGCTGGCTCAGCAAACGGTATCACCAAAACATTTTCCACATCACTAAAGACACTGGACATCGAACCGCTACCAACAACGATAAGCTCAGACCACGGAGCCAATTTGACTAGGCCTCTCCAAGCCTCAACCAAAACGTCAATACCCTTTACGTCTTCGAATCTTCCCACATATAAGTACGTCGTGCTCTCACCACCAGAATTCACCGGCACTTCGCCCTTGGAAGGCGGGCAAAATATGCTTGTGTCTGCTGATAAGAAGTCAAACGCAATGTCTTTAGACTTAAATCCTAGCCGCCGAGCGAACTCGAATTGACTATCTCCTGCTACCCAAGCATGCGAGAAAAACAAAGACAAAACCCCAACCTTACCAAGCAAAGCCCCAAACCATTGTTTAAGTGTTCCAAACCATTGATCGTCAAATACGACTACAACCTTTACTTTCTGCCTGCGCAAGATAAAGCAAACACGCAAATACAAACGATCCTGCCATCCCGACACGACCACGCCATGCGGCGACAACTCTGCGGCCAATTTCGCAAGTGATCTAAAATCATTCACCGACCGCCTATGAACCTCCAATCCTGCTCGCTCTGAAATAGTCGATTCCGTCAGCTTTTTGTGGTCCCAATGCACCAAAACTACATTAAACCCTGAATCAATTAGCGCATCGATCGTCGCCGTGGTATACCCCATCACTTCGGTATACAGATAAAGTATGGAACGGTTCTCCGACATCCGTGTGTGCATTGATTCGAAACCTCTTATTAATCTATTTTAAGCCGCGGCAGGACTTCGGGAAGACATACTTTGTGATAGCATAGTATACCACAGCAGACTACTTGCCATAAACTAGTAAAGAACCGAATAATGCAATGTCAAAAAGGTAGGCATCGCAAAAATATTGATCAGATACGGCACCGTTCTTTTAGGCATATCTCCGCAAGATAATATATTTTTACATAATCATAGATTCTCAGTTCTGAGCACCTTTTCAGTGGATAATCTTTGTGATTGATATTTATGAACAAAAGCAAGAACTTAGTCACTAGGGTTGCCGTCCACAGAAACAACCAAATGAATGCCTAGTAGCTAAGGGACACTTGCTGCTTAGATTGAAGCTAAAAGTCTTTTGAGGCCGTTTAGTCGACAATTCTCTATAACTATTATTGCTATCGTTTTTAAATTCACAATTCACTCTCCATAGTGAACTATATTCCAATTTTTTGTGTCACCCAGCTCTCGTAACCTACCAATGAACTCATTAGTCACCAAAGGTTCAATATTTATTCTACTATTTTTGTAAAGAGTGCAATCCGATATCTTCGCATAATTTCTTGAATAGTGTATGGCAAGGAACCAATTGAATCTATTCGCTCCCCATCAGATCCCTTTTTGTGCTATTGTACGTTTCTGTTTATCGCCTTACTAAGTTATGTTTACTGTTCAAGGTTGGTTTAATTATCATCATTAGCACGTTACCCACGCTTAGAAAGAAGCAAGGCTGAATCACAAATCTATTTTTTATATGCTAGCCAAGAATGACAGGCATTACCATGCCTGTCGATTTATTTCGTAATGTGTTTTGTTAAAAAGTTAATATCTCTAATCCAATTAACCACTACGACTTAGATGGTTATTCCACCCCCGTATTTGTCTTCACGATTTCTACATAATCAAGGACAATAAGGCCACTATCGTAGTTGTACGTGTGTGTTCCTTTAATTCTTTTAAAGAAATTGGGTTCAATTGAAAAACAAACTTCTTCATCATACTCAGTAGGCGACAGTCTAGTGATTCTAGATATACCACTTGCCTCCCCATATAAATCAAAACCTTGTCGCTGGAACACTCGATATATTTCATCACCCTTCAAAATAAGTCCAGCGTTACGTGCAACCAATGGATCAAAAATTACTGGATTGTTCTGATGCGCTATCCATTCATCACTCAATGGACTTTCACTGCTAAAGATGTGTAGTTGGCAGCCGTGGTCACCGACAGAATTTTGATCAATATTTGTAAATAGCCACCACCGATTTTCATGCTCAAATATTATAGAGTCAGCAGCAGAAACATCCGTCATAAGCGTCATGTAGAACTCCCACTCAGTCGGAAAGTTCGTAGCCTTGTAAAGCCTAATCTCGTTTTTTTCGTGCGTCTCTGGGCACATAAACTTTTCATTTTTATATGTAAATATAAACGGAAACGATAAATGGTAATCCTCTTCTAACACTTTTCCGAGTGCTTCATAACCGGACGTAGTTATCCTATATAAGGAAATGGCACCTTTATTTAACTCGTAATCGAAGTCTTCGACAAAACAAAAGTGAGATCCATTGTCTTCTACCACAAAAGGGTCCGCTAAAAACCTATTCTTCGGGTTAGGAATTTTTTTTGAACGCCATAAAACAGCGTCATCCCATTTTTCTGAAAATAGATATGCCACCCCCCAACGGTAACTTCTTCCCGTTAACCTTCTTAGCACTTTTGACGTTAAAATAGATGCTGTTTGAATCAAATAAATTGTCATTTGAAGCATGGTAGGGATAGAGTAAAGGCGATAGCTATACGGGCTTTTTTCATACACCTTCAATTGCGGTATTTGTGACGTTATGTCGTCGAGGACGTGGTGAAAAGCTAGGTTAGACACTTCATAAAGATGTGCTAAATTTAAACTATAAAACCAATGAGTAGCAACAAATCCCTTATAAAGGACATCGCCGCCATCTAGTTCATCTTTAAGTCGCTGAATTACAAAACCTGTCCTAGGGCTTCGATAAAAGACCTCCCAAAACCCTGGAGGAACACCTCGATTGATATCGTTATCAGCATGATGAAACGAGATGACTCCGTTTGGGCAAACACTCAAAATGTCACCTCGCAAAATCCCACCTCCATCACGAATAAGTAAATCTAAGTTTAAATCTCTAATTCGATTTATATCATCATCGGCATAACGGTATACCAAACCATTCTTTGATATTTCTGGGTTAACAATTATCGAAATAAAGTCATCTCTATCTAATTGAAAAAGTTTATAAAATTCTCCAAATCTATTGATCCGTTTTAGAATATTTTCTTCTATTTTGCAAACAACTTTAAAAACTATAGCTGACAAAAGCTTTCTTATACCACGATACTTTATATAAGAATAAGCCTTTAATAGATAACTACTTCGCTGTCGGCCAACATTATTTATAACTAACGCAGTAATTTCATAATTTTCTGAAGTTTTTGAATACGATATTAAGTCCAATAATTGTTTAGAAATACTCGTCGAATCAAGAATTATACCTACACTTTTTTTCATACTTTTTCTCTATTACTTGACCATACTACCAGTCGAACAACCAACCTAGCCACAAAAATTCGTATTAATAACGAGTTGCTGTGAGATAACGCAAAAATAGTAACGACACTAATAAAAAAATTTCTTCTCTTTGTCTTGTTGTCAGAAATTTTCTGTGAGCCCTCTTTTCTTCGTCGGTCTCGATATAATTCAATATTTCATGCGAGCTGTTATATATTTTATCAAGTCGCCCTTTCAAGGTCATGTGATTCTGCGCTGGATTTGCGTACGATAAAAAAGTTTATGTTTCAGTGAATTCTTTCGTTTGCGCCGGTTTGGTTTTTTCCTTCTCACGTTGGGATCGAATTGAATCAAATGAATCTGCGAACTTCCTCTACGACTAACAACGCTTCTATTAGAAACACCTCCACTTACTCGCCCAAAGGCCTAAATCACTTTATTTGATCCCTTCGACATATACGCTTTGCTCTTCCTGTTCGTATAAGTCTAGCGACCCACTATCTTGAATATTGGTTTTACCGTCGCTACAAATCTCAACATTCTTAAAACCCATCTCAGATAAACACCTGGCCAATGAATCGCCGTCATACATCCACTGGTGATGTCTATAGCCAGTAACAAATAAAAAGAATCTCTGCATTAATGTGTTTATCGGTGGAGCTTGTACGAGTAGGCCCCGCATGAATGCATCAGCATCCTTTGACGTCAGATATTTGTTCACCGCTAACCTCAAGTCCGGCACTGAAATCCGAAGCACTCCACCGTCTTTCAAAACACGCTTTGCCTCTTGCAAAAAATTTCTGGCGCCTAATTGCGAAAGATGTTCAAACATGTGTGAAGTATAGATGCAATCCACTGAAGAAGTTTTCAGGGGGAGCTTTTTCGTGGCATCGGCGAACTGTATGTTGTGTATCCGGTTCCATTCGATGTTCTCAATGTGCTCTTCATTGATCAATCCTAAAACCTTTATCAGACTATATCTTATTGGAGACCTGGCTAGCTTCAGCGCCAAACTATTATCGAAGTTAAGCCATCCCTCAGTCGGTGTTCTTCCACAGCCGATATTTACTTTAACGCTCACTAACTTTTCCTTATAAAATTAATACATTGGATCTTTACAGCCAAGCCCCGTCAACATGAGGCAGATTTTTCAGCGGGCGGCATGGAACCCCCCCAGCCAACACGTCTTCAGGAATGTCTTGCACCACGACAGATCCCGCAGCAATTATTGCACCCCGGCCAATACGGACACCTGGCAAGAGCAAGCTTCGATAGCCAATCCAAACACCATCACCAACAGATATGTTCTTGCTAAGCCCACTTCCAGCCCGCCGAATACCAGCGGTCCCAATTTCGTGAGTACCCGTAACAAAATGAACGTGGTTCGAGATATCACAGTCGCGACCAATATGCACAGTACTTCCAGCACCCCCCGTAAACACAGAGTTGCTACCTATAAAACTACCACTACCAACAACAAGACGGACCATACGACTAACCTTTACGGAAGAATAAACAACAGTATCATCCGCCAAAACAGCTCCCTGTGCTACCAAAAGGCGCCTATTTAATTGTTGAAACCGGCTTTCCGGCAATAAAGATCTAATTAAATTAATCACACCGTACCTGATAGCTTTATAGGCCAATAAAAAAATTCCTAAGTTTTCTACTTGAAGCATTCACCGAAAACTCCTCTTGTGCAAACAGAAAACCCCGTCGCCCATAATTTTGCAACCGGCATTCATCATCAAATAGACTCCCAATAATAAAACTCAAACATTCCCCCGTGAATTCCGAATAAACATACGCATCTTCTGGAATTACTTCGTATTTTATAGACGATATCACACATCTCGAATTATTAAAGTACTCAGCTATTTTTGACGGGAAATTATTATGATGGTCAGGGTCCTCTGGATTCCTCATAGATATTGCGATTTCACAATCTCGCAACAACGTCAAATACTTTTCGTTCGTCAAAACACCGTGATATATAATATTTGCACCTTTAGTACTCCCGCTCCGTATAGCCTTATAAAAATCCTCCTCAGATATATCGTAAAGCGGGCCAGATATATTGAAGGTAACACTCGGTAGTTTAGAAGCCGTCTCGATAACTATTGCGAGGCCAGTTGTGTAGCCTATTGAACCCGAATATAGCAGATGTCTAGCACCTACGCTCAAATGGTCGAGGCCATCGTTGGGATCAATAATTGCGGTCAAAAGTAACTGACGTCCCGAAAAGTCATTGTTTCTTCTGAGTTTAATCACCCCGTCAGCATATTGGTATGGTAATAGGAGCAATTTAGCTATAACCGTTCGGGGGGGTGCCACATAATCAGCTGCAATTATTACAACCTTACACTCAAGCACCTCAGCGAGGGCGATAAGAATTAAATTAATGTAATCCACATTGTAAAATATTACTATCGGCTCAGTGCGTTTTTTAACTAAGCTATACAAAATAAAGGCCGTCTTTGCAGTATACAGAATATAGCGCAGTACTTTGGTTGCGAGGCGCACTGCTCCAGAAAGACTAAATTCATATTTAATAGCGCGCGAACTTCGATCGGTTAGCCCTAAGGGCCTAAGATTAATTATTTCATCTGGCTCCGATAGGTGGACAAATTTATTTTGATAACTATTCCCAGCAATTGAATACTCTCTATATTTCTGAGCAACAGAATCTGACACAACCGAGCCAATATAAATTATTTCTTTCGACTTTTTAGAATAAAATGAATCAGTCATTCGGCTTCCGAAACACAGACACTAACCCTTCGTACTGCAAGCCTCTCACTGGCCCCCGGAATTCATTTAGGGTCCAATGCGGCAGCACATTGCTAATTGCGCTGCTGTACTCAATACGATCTGAATTACCCAAGATCAACAGCCCTCCAGGACGCACCCAATCTAGAGCTTCTCTGACGCAAGCCGCCCGAGCGCAACCGTCAACCACCACAAAGTCAAAATTGCCTTTGGGATAACGTTGAATAGAACATACATAGTCTTCAAAATCATAACCAACATAGCTAGTTGACTCGAATCTTTCAATGCCTCCAGCATCTTTTTGACCGACCTCTATTGGACTCGGAGTCGCCAAAATATACTGAACGTTAACAAACTCTTTCAACCGCTCGCTATGTTCCAGATAGTAATCTTTATCGTGCTCTACCGACACGACAGTCGCACCAAGCTTTGCCCAATACACCGTGCTAGAACCTGACCCATATTCAAAAATTCTTGTGTTCGACTTAATTTGTTGGCTCAAATAGTCGATCACCGAATAATTCA
>Ga0228666_1000680_pt1 | contig 17440 bp, 13 predicted proteins | sample 80DmetaG_FD_182702 | JGI IMG/M metagenome (GOLD analysis project Ga0228666, IMG submission 182702) | Seawater microbial communities from Monterey Bay, California, United States - 80D | ecosystem: Environmental > Aquatic > Marine > Coastal | place: USA: California | collected 2016-10-11 | reverse complement strand
TTCTTAAGATGTCTATAGCTTCTTCAAAATTTCCTTCTGCTTCAACTAAAGCCTTCTTGCAGTCCATCATTCCTGCACCTGTTGTTTTCCTTAATTTATTTACCTCTGCAGCGGTTACTTTAACCATGTTCTTAGTCTTTAAAATATTTACAATTTATTTCTTTTCAGTAGTTGCTTTTTTTGGTGCTTCAACTGCAGGAGCAGCCTCTTTTACCTCTTCTTTAGCAACTTCTTTTTTCGCTGTTTTTTTAGCTTCTTTGGCAGCTGGTTTCTCAACTTCCTTTTTAGCTTCTTTAGCAGCTGGTTTTGCTTTTTCTTTCTCTGCTTTTCTTTCAGCTAAACCTTCAGCAATTCCTTCAGTAATGAATGATAATACTCTTTCAATAGATTTTGAAGCATCATCATTAGATGGGATTACATAATCTACTGGTCTAGGATCAGAGTTGGTGTCTACCATTGCAAAAATTGGAATGTTTAATTTTTGAGCCTCAGCAATAGCTATATGCTCTTTTTTAACATCAACCACAAAAATTGCTCCTGGTAAACGAGTCATGTCTACAATAGAACCTAAATTCTTGTCTAACTTTTCTCTTTGACGATTAATTTGTAATTTTTCTCTCTTAGATAAAGCATCAAAAGATCCATCTTGCTTCATTCTATCAATAGAAGTCATTTTTTTAACGGCTTTTCTGATAGTGATAAAGTTTGTTAACATTCCTCCAGGCCATCTTTCAGTAATGTAAGGCATGTTTACTGCTCCTGCTTTTTCAGAAACAATATCTTTAGCTTGCTTTTTAGTAGCTACAAATAAAATTTTTCTTCCAGAATTTGCAATTTTTTGCAATGCTAATGAAGCTTCGTCTATTTTTGCTGCTGTTTTGTATAAATCTATAATGTGAACTCCGTTACGTTCTGTGTAAATGTAAGGAGCCATGTTAGGATTCCATTTTCTTGTCAAGTGACCGAAATGAACTCCATTTTCTAATAATTCTTGAATGTTTGCTTTTGCCATTTTTTAAAATGTGTTTACGTTCTGTTTTTTTGAAATCAATATATAAGTAGTCTTAAATTACGAGTCTTATATATTTAGATACTAAACTGTTATTAATGATTGATAACAGTAATCTAAACAATTTTTTAACGTTTAGAGAACTGGAATTTTTTACGTGCTTTTTTCTGACCAAATTTCTTACGCTCTACCATTCTTGGGTCACGCGTTAATAATCCTTCTGGCTTTAAAATAAGTCTGTATTCTTCGTTTATAGATACTAGCGCTCTAGTAATTGCTAATCTAATTGCTTCTGCTTGACCGGTTACTCCACCTCCATATACGTTTACTTTAACGTCATATGATGTTAAGTTATCAGTTAGCATTAAAGCTTGTTGTACCTTGTACTGTAAAGTAGCAGTGGTAAAATAGTTTTTAAAATCTTTTTTATTTACAGTAATATTTCCTTTTCCTTTAGAAAGGTAAATACGAGCTACGGCAGTTTTTCTTCTACCAATTTTGTGAACTACATCCATTATTTAAGATCGTTTAAGTTAATAGCTTTAGGATTTTGAGCATCATGTTTGTGCTCAGTTCCTGCGTATACATATAGGTTTCTAAAAAGAGCACTACCTAATATGTTTTTAGGTAACATTCCTTTTACTGCTTTCTCTACCAATCTAGTAGGATCTTTCTCAAACATTTCTGTTGCAGTTAACGATCGTTGTCCTCCTGGATAGCCTGTGTGACGGATGTAACTCTTATCAGTCCATTTTTTTCCAGTTAGATTAATTTTTTCTGCGTTGATAACAACCACGTTGTCTCCACAATCTACGTGAGGAGTAAAGTTAGGTTTGTGTTTACCTCTAATTAGCTTTGCTATTTTAGAAGCTAGACGACCCAACGTTTGCCCGTCCGCATCAACTAAAACCCATTCCTTAGAAACGGTAGCTTTGTTTGCTGATACTGTTTTGTAACTTAATGTGTTCATAATTACACTTTTAGTTTTTGTTCTATTAATAATTAATTTTTTCCTTAAAAAAGGAGTGCAAATGTACTATTAATTATTTGATTTGCAAACAGTAATCGTGTAGTTTTCAAGAGGATTAGTTGCTTTTATAAATTAGTAGTTAAATTCAAACATTTTTGACTTTTTTTATAAGAAAATAGGAATGGCGATATTTAACTTTTAGAGCTAACTGGCTCTTTGTTTATTGACGAAGTAATATTTAAAATATTTTTCAATACCAGATTTAGTATTAATCTATTTTTCTGTTAAAAAGTGTCTTTTTTTATTAGGAAAAAGCCATCTCTATTTTTAAATTTTGAGAAAAATTATGGTATTCTTTAATAATTTTCTCCTTAAAAAAAACACAATTTTGGGTTGCTTCTTTTTTAAAATTTAATTCGAAAGGGCTTAATGAAGATTCTTCAAAACGATCACATGAAAAGAGATAGAGTTCCATTAAAAGAGGTAACAGAGAAAGGCCTTTTGAGCTTGCAATGTATTTTTTGTAATTGCTTACAGAACTACCAACATGCAATATTTCTATGTAGTCATTAATGTAAAGTTTTCTTAATATTTTTGAAAGGTTTTCATCCTCAATTTGTTCTCTAGAGGACTTAAATTCTTTGATAGTAGATTTTTTGTGAAAAAGCATATCTCTCAAAATAATAAAACCCAAAAGGTCTTCAAATAAATCAACAGATTGTAAAAAATTCATTTAATACTGTTTTTTGAGGATTTAATAACTTTTCTCATTTCCAAACAATTTTCCCCTAACTTATTTAAATTAGTATTTATGTTTAGGTATGATATTATAAGAGTAAACTTAAATTCACTTTTACCTTATTAGCTAATTTAATTTTTAATTAAAAAAAAAGTCATGTGATTTACTTTAAAAGTATCTCAAAAAAAAAATGAGATGTTTTTTTAATTTTTGAGAGAGGTATAAGGAAATGAATTTGATTTTTTTAAAAATCAGCTGGTACGGTAAAACTAATTTCTTTTTTTGATGAAGGGTGAACAAACTCAATAAACTCCGCATGTAAGTATAACCTATCTTGTTTATTTCCATACAAATCGTCACCTCTTATGGGTATATTTAAACCCTGTTTATGTGCAGCATGAATTCTTAATTGGTGAGTCCTTCCAGTAATTGGATAAAAATGGATACGTGTTTGATTGTTATTATGAGCTATAACGGTCCAATTAGTTTCAGCTTTTTTTCCATTTATAAAGTCTACTAGCTGTCTAGGTCTGTCATCTAAATCAAGTCGCAAAGGAAGTTTAATTACGCCTTGTTTTTTTGTCAGCTTTCCACTAAGAAGTGCAACATATCTCTTTTTCACAGTTCGTTTAATAAACTGTTTCTGAACTATTTTATTAGCTTCTTTTGTTTTAGTGAGCACTATAATGCCCGAAGTAGACATGTCTAGCCTGTGAACAATCAAAGGACCAGTAGCAGTTGGATATTTTTGTTTAATTCTTGTATATACAGAATCCGTTATTTCCTTTCCTGGGACTGATAAAAACTCTGGGGGTTTATTTACAATAATTAAGTCATCATCCTCAAAAACAATTCTTAACTCTTTATTTTTTGATAAATTTTTATGGATTAAATTTTCATCCATTTCTATCCCTTTTAACATGTGATTTAAAATAGGCTTACACCTACTTTGACATGATGGATAAAAATTCTTATGTTTTCTGACTTCAGAATTAGGTGAAACACCCCACCAAAACTCCGCCATTGCTAAAGGGGTTAATTCGTATTGAAAAGCATATTGTAATAATTTTGGAGCAGAACAATCTCCTGATCCAGCAGGTGGCCTGGATGAGGAATTGTTAAATATATCTAGTATTCCTTTTTGTTCTTTATATTGATTTAAAAACTGATATTTTTCAAATAAGGTTTGTTGAAGATTCGTAGAAATTTCTTTTCTTTTTTGAGTATACTGTTCAATTTTATTTTCAAATTCCAAAATCTTACTTTTTGTTTTTTTTATTTTAAGATTGTAATACTCTTGAAGTTCTCTAAAATAGAACTGATCGTTAAAACTTTCTTGAGTTAATTTTTTAGTGAGAGTTTTAAATTTTTTTTCATCTAAAATTTTGCTGGCCTCTTTTTTTTGATGTCTTCTGGCTAGTTTGGATAATTGCATTTTCTTTCTTTGAATTGCTACATCCTCTTCAATATATTTGTTTTGTTTTTTTAGTAATTTTTTTAAAGATAGATATGTTATGTCTTTTTTTATAAGTTCAATTTTTCCCCCAATATTCTCTATTTTCTTTTCACCTTCTAAATAAAAGCTCCCTTCAGATCTCATATTAAAAATAGGGGGAACAAATTTATCAGGGAAACTATTGTCAGCTAATTTTCCAGAATATGCAGCCAGATACCCTAAACTATTGTCTGCCTTTTTTACAACTAAGATGCCAAACATTTTACCAATAGCATTTTTTAGTTCTGCATCTTTTAGACCAAATTCATGTTTAAAATCAGTTTGTTTTTCTAAATATTCTTGTAACTCTTTTGTAGCTACTAAAGTTAATGGGTGAGGCTCATAATAAAATGGAAATGTAAATTTATCCGGAACTTGAATTCCTGAGATATCTTTTTTAAAATGTTGAAAGTGAAGCAAAATATTGAAAAATGTTCTTGAGATGAAAAGTATTACTTAAAAATTTAATGTGCTTCTAGCCAATTTTCACCAATACCCATTTCAACATCTAATGGTACAATCATCTCAAAAGCATGTTCCATTTCATATTTAATAATTGGTTTTATGATTTCTAGCTCATCTTTATGTGCATCAAATACCAATTCATCATGCACTTGTAATAACATTTTTGATTTAAAACCTTCCTTCTCAAATCGCTTAAATATATTTATCATAGCTATTTTTATAATATCTGCAGCAGATCCTTGAATGGGTGCATTCACAGCGTTTCGTTCTGCAGCTCCTCTTACAATTGCATTTCTGGAATTAATATCCTTCAAATATCTACGGCGTTGTAATACGGTTTCTACATAACCATTATCTCTAGCGAAATCTACCTGAGCAGACATGTAGTTTTTAAGTTTAGGATAAGTTTCATAGTATAAATCTATTAGTTCCTTAGATTCCTTTCTAGTTAGATCTGTTTGGTTACTCAATCCAAAAGCAGAAACACCGTATATAATACCAAAATTAACTGTTTTTGCATTGCTTCGTTGTTCTCTAGTCACTTCGGATAAAGGGACATCAAACACTTTTGCTGCCGTTGAAGCATGAATATCTTCTCCGTTTTTAAAAGCCTCAATCATCGTTTCCTCCTCACTTAAAGCAGCTATAATTCGTAATTCTATCTGTGAATAATCTGCTGCTAATAATACGTAGTTTTCATTCCTTGGAATAAATGCTTTTCTTACTTGTTTTCCTCTTTCGGTTCTAATAGGAATATTCTGTAGGTTTGGGTTGGTAGAGCTAAGTCTTCCTGTAGCAGCAACTGCCTGCGCATACGCTGTATGAACTCTACCTGTAGTAGGATTAATTTCATTTGGCAGTGCATCTACATAGGTGCTTTGTAGCTTCTTAAATTGCCTATATTCTAAAACATTGGCAATAATTGTATGATCTTTAGATAGGTTAGATAAAACATCTTCTGCCGTAGAGTATTGGCCTGTTTTTGTTTTTTTTGGCTTTTCTACCAATTTCATATTCTCAAATAATACAATACCTAGTTGTTTAGGAGAGGCAATATTAAATTCTTCACCAGCTTGTTCAAATATGGTCTTTTCTAAACGGTTGATATCATCTGTTAAATGTATAGACAACTTCTTTAAGAAATCAGTATTTAAATTAATTCCTTCAATTTCCATTGCTGTTAGCACAGAAACTAATGGTAATTCAATTTTATTAAATAGTTTTACAACATTCCCTTTTTTTAATTCTTCAATGAAATGTTTTTTTAATTGAAGTGTAATATCTGCATCTTCAACAGCATATTCTGTTTGATCTTTTATAGGAACATCTCGCATTGATAACTGATTTTTCCCTTTTTTACCAATTAATTTAGTGATTGAAACAGGTTGGTAATTTAAATAGGTTTCAGCTAAAATATCCATTCCATGTCGCATATCTGGATTGATTAAATAATGGGCAATCATCGTATCAAACAAGTTTCCCTTTACAGGCATTCTGTAATTTGATAATACTTTGATATCGTATTTTAAATTATGACCAATTTTTTCAATAGAATTGTTTTCAAAAAAACATCGAAACTCTTCTAGAATAGCTTTTGTTTCAGATTGGTTTGCTGGGAATGATACATAGTAGCCTTTTCCAATTTCCCATGAAAAGGAAATTCCGATCAGTTCAACTTCCAGGGCTTTCAATCCAGTTGTTTCTGTGTCAAAGCAAACAGAGGTTTGTTGCTGCAATTTTTTTAGCAGTAATTTTCTTGAGATTGGTGTATCAACGTGTTGGTAAAAGTGACGAGTAGTTGCAATAGTTTTATACCCTTGAATACTTTCTTCTTCCGAAATATTTCCGGTTCCGGGTGTAGAAAACAAATCAAATTGACCATTATGATCACCTTGAGGCTTAGAAGCAGATGCTTTAGAATTTGTAATTGTTTGATTGTCTTGTTTAACAATGTCTTCAGAATTTGTTGCAATTGAAAATGTTTTGACAAAATTCTCAGTAAGACGTCTAAATTCTAATTCTGTAAAAATCTCTTTAGTTGCCTCTATATCAGGCATACTCATTTTGAAACTTTCCTCTTGAAAATCAACAGGAACATCTAACATAATAGTAGCTAGTTCTTTGGAAAGAATTCCCAATTCTTTTGCAGCCTCTACTTTTTCTTTCATCTTACCCTTAAGATCTGCAGTATTTTCCAACAAATTCTCCATAGATCCATATTGCGCTAAGAATTTTTTTGCAGTTTTTTCGCCTACACCTGGTAATCCGGGAATATTATCTGCAGAATCTCCCATCATTCCTAAAAAGTCAATGACTTGTTCTGGATTTTTTACCCCAAATTTTTCTTGTACTTCAGGAATTCCCCACGTTTCATAGCCACCTCCAAATCGAGGCCTATACATAAAAATATTTTCAGAAACCAATTGTGCAAAATCTTTATCTGGTGTAACCATAAAAGTTTGGTATCCCTCTTTTTCTGCTTTCTTAGCAAGGGTCCCAATAATATCATCTGCCTCATATCCTGATAAAACAACTGCAGGAATTTTCATAGCTTTTAAAATACTTTCTATAATAGGCACTGCAATTTTAATTGCCTCAGGAGTTTCTTGTCTGTTGGCTTTGTATTCTGAAAAAGCTTCAGTTCTAGCAACACTTCCACCTCTATCAAAACAAACAGCCAAAAGATCTGGTTTTTCTCTTTTTATTACATCGAGTAGAGAATTGGTAAAACCCAGAATAGCAGAAGTATCCATCCCTTTTGAATTAATTCTAGGGTTTTTAATAAATGCATAATATCCTCTAAAAATTAGTGCAAAAGCATCGAGTAAAAAAAGACGTTTTTTATCTGACATGAAGTTTGTATTGATTTGCTAAAACTACAAAATATTAATTTTTTTTATTAATTAATTACTCAAAATTGTTATAAGTTATTAGCGATTTCTTTTTCACTTGCTTGAAGTTTGTTAAAAAATTATTTCTGTTTCATTCTATTTGTTTTGTAATCTATTGTGAATACAAAATTTTATTTCATTTTGTAAAGAAAACTTTAACATGAACTTAAAATTATCACTTTGTTTTTGAACTATATTTAACTCCGATTAAAATAAACAACTATGCCGAGATGGATCGTCCCCTTGTTGATAGCTTCCGCAATCATTTTTATTTTAGAATATTACGCCTTTCAAGCGGTAAAGACGGTCACTAAAAATAGAATTATTAGATGGGGTTGGATGGCTGTAGGAATTCTAGTTTATGTCAATCTATTGTACGTAATAGTTTCAACGCCTAGTAATTCTGGTCAAACTAAGGAGTTTCAGATGGCTACAGGAATGATGATTACCATTTTAATCCCTAAAATATTTATTTTAGTTGTGTTGTTTGGGGAAGATATTGTTCGAATCTTTCATAAAATTACATCTTGGCTTAGTAGTAACCCAACTCAACCTATTCTAGGGAGACGAAAATTTATCTCTCAACTAGCTCTTGTATTAGCAGCTATTCCTTTTACTTCTTTCTTATATGGAATTATTCAAGGCAGGTATAATTACAAGGTGTTAAAGTACCAGCTATCTTTTAAAGACTTGCCAGATGCTTTTGATGGATTTACAATTACTCAAATTTCAGATATTCATTCGGGAAGTTTTACTAATAAGAAGAAAATTCAGTACGGTGTTGATATGATTAATAATCAAAATTCTGACGTATTACTATTTACAGGCGATATTGTAAACAACACGGCTAGTGAGATGGATAATTGGATAGAAATGTTTAGCTCTCTGAAAGCGCCCTTTGGAAAATATTCTGTCTTAGGAAATCATGATTACGCAGAATATATAAGAGGTATAAGTAAAGAAGAAAAAGAAGTTCAGTTTCAAGAAATAAAAAAAATTCATCCCAAAATAGGGTTTGATTTATTATGTAATGAAAGCCGATACATAGAAAAAGAGGGGCAAAAAATTTCTTTAATAGGTGTAGAAAACTGGGGTAAAAGTTTCAAACAAGCTGGTGATCTTAAAAAAGCATCTGAAGGTATTAACAAAGAGGATTTTAAGATATTGATGTCTCACGATCCCTCTCATTGGGACGCTGAGGTTAAGCAAGATGATTTAAATTATCATTTGACATTAAGTGGTCATACACATGGGTTACAAATGGGGATTGAAATTCCTGGTTGGTTTAAATGGAGTCCTTCAAAATATGTTTATAAACAATGGGCTGGATTATATAATGAGGATGGGAGGTATATCAACGTCAATAGGGGATTTGGATATCACGCATTTCCTGGGAGAGTAGGTATTTGGCCAGAAATTACTGTTATTAAACTGAAAAAAGCCTGATTTTCAGGTCAATTCAACAGAAATGTTATATTTGTAAGTATTAAAATGCTCAAATACAGCATTTTTACCCTAAAAAAACAATTAAAAAATGACAAAGTTTGGTGAGTTAATTAGTGCAGAAGAACCAGTCTTAATAGATTTTTATTTTGATTGGGAAGATGCGAATAATAATGTAGATACTTTAAGAGATGTAGCTGCTGCTTTAGGAGATAAAGCTAAAGTGATAAAGATAGATATAAAAAAAAATGAACCATTAGCTGAGGCACTTCGTGTGAAAGGAAATCCAACCTTTATGATTTATAAAGATGGTGAAATGAAATGGAGACAGACTGGCGAACAAGATGCCAATACTTTAATTGGTTTAGTGCAGCAATACTTCTAAGAAATTGCCTTAAATAGATAACCTTTTTCTTGATAATAACTCAGAATTTTAGGGAGAGTATAAAATATTTTATCTTTCGCTTTTTCGCTATCGTGCATTACTACAATACTCCCATTAGTAGTTTTTTCAAGAACATTTTTCAAACATTTTTCAGGCGTTATAGTTGTGTCAAAATCACCACTAAGAATATCCCACATAATTATTTTGTAGCCCTTACCAATAATTGATCTTGCTTGAGATGATTTTAATCTTCCGTAAGGAGGTCTAAATAAGTTAGATTCAATGAGTTTTTCTGCTTGTTGAATATTTTCTATATAGTTAATGTTGTTAGTTCTGAAACCATTTAAATGATTATGGGTGTGATTACCTACTGAGTGCCCTTCTTTCTTAATTCTTTCATAAATAGTAGGGTTTTTTTTTACATTTTTTCCTATACAAAAAAAAGTTGCCTTAGCTTGATGTTTTTTTAATTCATTTAAAACAAAAGTGGTAATTTCTGGAGTTGGTCCATCATCAAATGTTAAGTAGATTTCTTTTGGAACCGAAGAAAAACGCCATCTGTAGCTAGAGAAAACTCTTTGAATTATAGATGGCGTTTTAATGGTGTAAAATTTCATAAAACTACTCTTCTTCGGGCATTAAATGGTTAAATAGTTTTACAGTTTCTATAAATTCATTTTGCTTATCAGTTTTATATTCTTCATCTATATCAAAACGGTCAATTTGAGTGGCAATGATATTTCGATACATCAACAAATTATTGTCAATTTCTTCAAAGATTTGATCAGAATCTTCTTTCGGAAATTCTGCTAGCCAGATGAGTTGTTCTTTAAATATTTTGATTAGAGCTTCCGCGGCAGATCTGGCTTTTTCAGGTTCTCCTAGTAAATAATACATTTCTGGATACCCAACAGACAAACTAAAATGACTAAAATCTTGGATAGGCATTTTTTCAATAGATAGATCTAATATTTCTAATGCTTTAACGGTGTCTCCCTTAGCAACAAAAGCATCAGACAACCGCATCAAATTATTACGCATAGAAATAGAACTTCTCTTAGTCTGCTCATCTAAATATATTTTTCCATCATTAATATTTCTCCAATCTAATTTTTGAATGTTAGCATACATTTTTTCAGGATCAATTCTTCCCATGTCAAATGGGCTTTTCTTGGTTACAGTTCCGTCTGGGTTTATAACATTCATTGATGTTTTTATGGGAACTAATTTATAAGCCATCCCATCTAACTGTAAATAGTCTTTCAGCCAAATATATTCTTCGTCTGCAAACGCACCTCCTGTAAAATAAATAGGCCTTTTCCAATCAAAATTTGCTAAAATATCAAGCATTAAAATTCTGTTTTTAGCAATTCCTCTTCCTATTTCAATATCTATATAATCTACTATTTTTTCTGCATCTTTTGCTGCAACAATTCCATATTCTAAAACATTTTCTTTATTAACGGGAATTCTTATGTTTCTTGTAGGAAGAACTTTTTCTTCATTTCCATCACCATCTATATCGTAAAAAGTAACTTTATTCTTACTTTCTATCCATTGCATATAATCATTTATTGGAAGAATGGAGTCTTTTAGTGTTGGGAATAATTCCTCAAAGTAATAGGCAGCATCCAAACTACCATATTTATAATCATCATGATTTAATTGAGATGGTATTGGTGGTGCATCATAGGTTGCTCGTTTCATTTGATCTATATACCAATCTGTGGCAAACAAGCTTGTGTTAACTAATTTAATATCTGTTCTAACACCCTCAACTTCTTGCATGTACCACAATGGGAAGGTGTCATTATCTCCAATGGTAAACATAATTGAATTAGGGTCGCAAGATTCTAAATATGATTGTGCGTTTAAATGTGTGGTGTATCTATTCGATCTGTCATGATCGTCCCAGTTTTCAAAACCCATTAGTGTAGGCACAGCTAGTAATGAAATTACTGATACAGCTATAGCAACTACTTTTTTATTGGCAAAATTCTTTAGATATTCATAAAGTGCCAATACGCCAAAACCAACCCAAATGGCGTATATGTAAAATGAACCTACGATTGCGTAATCTCTTTCTCTAGGCTCAAAAGGTTTTGGATTTGTGTAAAAAATAATTGCAAAGCCTGTAAAGGCAAAAAACATGAATAGGACAAAAAAGTTTTTTTTATCCCATTTTATTTGATACAATAATCCTAATATACCCAATAAAAAAGGCAACATAAAATAAACATTTCGTCCTTTGTTTTCTGTTACATCCGATGGTAAATTAGTTTGTGGTCCTAATCTAGCTTCGTCAATAAATTTAATTCCGCTTAACCAATTTCCATTGTACCTATCTAATTGTCCTTGAACGTCATTTTGTCTACCAGAAAAATTCCACATAAAATAACGACCATACATGTAGCCAAATTGGTAGCTAATCATAAATTTTATATTCTCTGCAAATGTGGGTCTTCTAGTGCTATTCTGAGGAATATTAGCAATAGCTTTGTACATTTTTTCAGCTGCAGGATTTGTCATTCTTGGAATAAATCCTTTGTGTTTGTCTGATGTGTTTGGGAGTACATCTTTGTATTTATTCACTATCTCATATTTCCCATTTCGTTTTTCATATTTAGGTTTATCGTCTTTAAGAGGTTTTTCTTTGTTTACCTCTCTACTATACGAATCTGAATAATAAGTATCATAAAATACATTAGCATCACCATACTGTTCTCGATTATAATAAGCTAGTAATTCTCTAGCACTAGAAGGGTTGTTTTCATTAATTGTAGTGTTGGTATTTGCTCTAATTGGGAGCATCAACCAAGACGAAAAGCCAATCATAATAAAAAGTACAGATAGAAGAATAGTGTTTGTTATGACCTTATTATTTTTTCTAGTATAATTTAAACCAACATAAAAGCCAATTACCAAGATAATGCCAGCTATAATAGAACCAGAATTATACGGTAAGCCTATAGAATTGATAAAAAATAATTCTGAGGCACTAAAGAACTTTAGTGTAAATGGAAATAAAAACTTAAAAACAAAAGCAAGTATGAGAATTGAAATAATTGTTGCTATACTTGTGGTTTTGAGGTTTATTGTATGGTACGTCTTAAAAAAATAAATTAGGAATATTGCAGGAATAACAAGTAGAGACAAAATATGAACACCAAAAGATAATCCTACCACAAAACTGATAATTACAAGCCATTTATGACCTCTTGGGGTGTGAATTTCGCTTTCCCATTTTAGGCCCAACCAAAATAAGATCGCCATTAAAAAAGATGACATTGCGTAGACCTCTCCCTCAACTGCACTAAACCAAAAACTATCAGAAAAAGTGTAAGTCAAAGAGCCAACTAAAGCGCTGCCCAAAATAGCGATGGTAGAACTGTCATTAATTTCTCCTGTTTTAATTACTAATTTTTTTGCCAAGTTAGTGATGGTCCAAAACATAAAAAGAATAGTAAAAGCACTCGCTAGAGCAGACATGAAATTTACCATTCTTGCAATCTCTGTAAGTTCACTTGTAAACATAGCAAAAAATGCGCCAAGCATTTGAAACAATGGAGCCCCTGGAGGGTGACCAACTTCTAACTTTACTGATGTTGATATGTATTCTCCACAATCCCACGCACTAACAGTTGGTTCTAATGTGAGAGAATAGGTGATGAGAGCTATTGCAAAAGTGCTCCATCCTAATATGAGGTTCCACTTTTTAAATTTTTCTGATGTCATAGGTAGTAAAATGTATGGGCGAATTTACTAATTTATCGGAGAAATAACGGCTAAGAGTCTCGTATTAACTTTAAAGACATTATAAAACTTTGTTAAAAGTAAAAAAGTAATAAAAAGATTTGCAGGATAAAAACTTTGATTTAAATTTGCAGCCGCTATGAAATCTATTGGCCTATGGTGTAATTGGTAACACACCGGTTTTTGGTACCGACATTCAAGGTTCGAGTCCTTGTAGGCCAACCAAAAAAAATCCCATTCTAAGAATGGGATTTTTTATATTTTAAAAGTTATCACAGGTCGTAAAACACTTTTAGAAACACTTTTAGCTATGCTACTGTTAAACAGGCTAGAGAGTCCACTTCTTCCGTGTGTGGTTAAAGCAATGAGATCTGCTTCAATTTCTTTTGCGAAATTTGTAATACCCTTTACCACAGACTCATCATTATGAATATGTATTGTGTTATTTGGTAAATCAAAGTCTTTGATAAAGTTTTTAATCTTCTCTTTAGTTATAAGAGAATTTTCAAAACTACTTGCTGTATTTATCTTTAGTAAATGTATTTCAGTTTTAAATTGTTTAGCAAAATTTAAAAAATCTACAAAAGCAACCTTATTTTCTTCATCATAATTTGATGCAAAAACTAATTTTTTAAATTTAAATTTTTGAGAGTCAGCTTTTACAACAATAACTGGGATTGTTGAGGTGCGTACAACTTTTTCTGTATTAGATCCAATAATCATTTCTTCAAAATCTGACACACCTTTAGATCCCATTACAATGAGGTTTGCGTTAATTTTTTTTACAAAATCTCTAATTCCTTCAAAGGGGTTTTGAAATCTAATAGAGTATCTAACAATTTGATTGTCGTTAAAATACGTAGTCTTTAAGTCAAGAATTTTTTCTTTTACTTTTCTCAAGTACATCATGCTTTCGGGGATGCTAAAGTTGCTTCCTGATCCCATATCAATAATTCCGGATGGAAGTTCTACCAAGTGAAGTAAATATATTTCTGATTCAATATTTTTACCAATTTTTGCAGCCATTTTCACTGCATATTTAGATTTTTCAGAAAAGTCTACAGGAACTAAAATTTTATACATATTATTGAAGTTTTAATAGTTTCAGTGGGAGCACGCTACGCTTGGTAAGAGTTAAGTTAAATTTACAAAAAAATTAGGAAAAAACCTATTTGGTTATTAAGTAACTAGTTAGTATATTTGCACGGAAAATGACCAAAAACGAAGAAGAAGGGGACGATAAGTCCCCTCTTTTTATATCTTGAGGTATATGGATCAAAAGTTAGTTACAAAATTAGTAGATGAGGCGATTTTAGAGAATGAATCCTTATTTCTAATTGAATTATCTTTTTTGGCGGGTAACAAAATTAAAGTAATTGTAGATGGTGATGAAGGTGTTTCTATTAAAGAGTGTATCCGCATTAGTAGGCATGTAGAACATAATTTAGATAGAGAATTAGAAGATTTTGGTTTAGAAGTTACTTCTCCAGATATCTCTCATCCTTTAACGGTTAGAAGACAGTACCTTAAAAATATGAATAGAATTTTGAAGGTTAAAACTGAAGATCAAGAATTAGAAGGTACCCTAGTGAGTGCCAACGATAAAGAAATTTCTCTTAGATGGAAAACAAGAGAGCCCAAGCCAATAGGTAAAGGTAAAATAACTGTAGAGAAAAATGCTTCGATAGCATTTAGCAGTATAAAAGAAGCAAAAGTGAAGATTATATTTTAAGAATAATATGCAATGGAGAATATAGCATTAATAGATTCGTTTTCAGAATTCAAAGACATGAAAAGTATAGACAGGGTAACACTCATGTCTATTTTAGAAGAAGTTTTTAGAGCAGCATTAAAACGTAAGTTTGGCTCAGATGATAATTTTGATATTATTATCAATCCTGACAAGGGAGATTTGGAGATTTGGAGAAACAGAATTGTTGTAGCTGATAACGAAGTAGAAGATGATAACGAAGAGATTGAAATATCAGCAGCTAGAAAAATTGAACCAGATTTTGAAATTGGAGAGGATGTTTCAGAAGAAGTTAAATTATTTGACTTAGGAAGAAGAGCTATTTTAGCATTGCGTCAAAATTTGATTTCAAAAATTCAAGAACATGACAGTACAAACATATTCAAACACTTTAAAGAATTAGAGGGAGATATCTATAGTGCTGAGGTTCACCATATCCGTCATAATGCAATTATTTTGCTAGATGACGATGGCAATGAAATTGTGTTACCAAAAAGTGAGCAAATTCGATCAGACTTTTTTAGAAAAGGAGATTCTGTAAGAGGAGTAATTAAAACGGTAGAATTAAGAGGTAATAAACCTGCTATTATTTTATCAAGAACTTCCCCAGATTTCCTAGTGAAGTTATTTGAGCAAGAAATCCCAGAAGTATTTGATGGATTAATAACAGTAGAGAGGGTTGCGAGGATTCCTGGAGAAAAAGCAAAAGTAGCAGTAGATTCTTACGATGATAGAATAGATCCAGTTGGTGCTTGTGTTGGAATGAAGGGTTCTAGGATTCATGGAATTGTTAGGGAGCTTGGAAATGAAAATATAGATGTAATCAACCATACAAAAAACGAACAACTTTTTATATCTAGGGCTTTAAGTCCTGCAAAAGTTGTTTCTATGGAAATAGAAGAGTATGAGGAGGAGAAAAATGGAAAAAAAGGACGTGTTAATGTCTTTTTGAAGCCTGAAGAAGTATCAAAAGCAATTGGTAAAGGCGGTGTGAATATTCGTTTGGCTAGTGAGCTAACCAAATATGATATAGATGTTCAAAGAGAAGGGTTAGAGGAAGAAGATGTAGAATTAACTGAATTTAGAGATGAAATTGAAGCTTGGATTATCCAAGAATTCAAAAATATTGGTCTGGATACAGCAAAAAGTGTATTAGATGCTTCTGTGGAAGAACTTCTCAAGAGAACAGATTTAGAGGAAGAAACAATACTAGATGTTCAGCGAATTCTTAAAGAAGAGTTTGAAGAATAACATTCAATAAAAAATAATACTTTTACAAATAAAAGGTTAACAAGGGTATATGTCGGAAAGTAGAACAGTGAGACTTAATAAGGTGCTAAGAGAATTAAATATTTCTCTTGATAGGGCTGTAGAGTATCTTGCAAACAACGGTCACCAGATCGAAGCAAGACCAACTACAAAAATATCAAGTGAAATTTATCAGGTGCTACAAGACGGTTTTGAAACAGATGCTAACAAAAAAGCTGCATCTAAGGAAGTAGGTGAAGAAAAACGAAAAGAGAAAGAAGCGATAAGGCTTGAATTAGAGGCAAAGATTGAGAAAAAGAGGCTAGAGGATGAAAAAAAGGAAGAAGTTTTAAGAGCCAAAGCAGAGAAGTTACAAATTAAAACTGTAGGTAAGATAGACATAGAAGCAAAAAAAGCTGAAGTTAAAAGTGAGCCTCTAGTTGACCAAAAAATTGAAAGTCAGGAAGAGTCAAAAGACACCATTACACTCGTAAATGATACTCTAGAAAAAGAGGTAGAGAAAGCACCCAAAGAAATTGATAAAAAATCATCGGAACCTTTAGAGCAAAAAGAAGTTATTTCTGATAACGAACAAGATTTAGAACCAAAAAAAGAGGTTATTTCCGACAATACTGAACAAACCGAGTCATCAGAATCTTCTGAGCAATCGGAAACCATAAAGACTCAATATAAAAAACTAAATGGTCCTAAGTTAACAGGTAAAAAAATTGATCTCAAGCAATTTGAAAAGGCAAAGAAAAAACCTGAAGATAAATCAAAAGTACCTGCCAAAAATGACGCTTCTAAAAGAAAAAGAAAAAGGATTAGCAAGCCAGGAGCTCCTGGTCAAGGTAATCAAAATAGAGCTTCAGGAGTAGGAAGACCAGGTGGATCAAGACCAGGGTCAAACAGGCCGGGAGGATCTAGAGGTGGGAATGCTCAAAGAAGACCAGCGCCTGTTAAAAGAGAACTTACAGAAGCAGAAGTACAAAAACAAGTTAGAGAAACCTTAGAAAAACTTCAAGGGAAATCTTCAAAAGGAAAAGGAGCAAAATACAGAAGAAATAAAAGAGATGCACACAAAGAACTCTCTGATGCTGAAACTGAAGCACAAGTTTTAGGGTCCAAAATATTAAAAGTTACAGAGTTTGTTACTGTAAGTGAGGTTGCTACCATGATGGAAGTTGCTGTTACAGAAATCATCTCTGCATGTATGATGCTTGGAATGATGGTTACTATGAACCAACGTTTAGATGCTGAAACTTTAAAAATAGTAGCAGAGGAATTTGATC
>Ga0228666_1000679_pt1 | contig 17456 bp, 27 predicted proteins | sample 80DmetaG_FD_182702 | JGI IMG/M metagenome (GOLD analysis project Ga0228666, IMG submission 182702) | Seawater microbial communities from Monterey Bay, California, United States - 80D | ecosystem: Environmental > Aquatic > Marine > Coastal | place: USA: California | collected 2016-10-11 | reverse complement strand
ATTAGTTAATATTAATTTCTTTATATTTATATAGGTAAAGGAAATACCATATGTCAAGATTAAAAAAAGAAATCCTAAATAAACTTAAAGAGTATGCCGGTAAGATGGGTAAAGACCATCTAGGTGGTGATGATATTGAATCCCCAAAAAAAGGTGGGTTAAGAGATTTTGATGGATACGATAACGTAGACTACAATCAAGATATGCCAATGGATGAAATGCAGGTTGTAAACAAAGCAACAGGTAAAGATATTACCAAGCACGTTTTAGCTTTATTATCGGGTAAAATTGATAAGAAAAAGTTTGAAAAACTTACTGGTCTAAAAAAAGAATCAGTAAACGAAGTTGGAGTAAATGTTTGGTATTTTTACAAAAAAGCTAACAAAAATAAGAATAAGTTTTTTAAGATGTTATCTGATTTTCGTAAAAAACATAGTGATACTGCATGGATAAAGATGTTAAATTATGCTCTTGAGGATTTTAATGAAAATCCAAAGAAGTATAAAACAATTGATGATAAACAAAATATATTATTTAAAAACCTTCAAAACAATAAAAAAGTATATGAGGGTATGATGTCTACAATAGACCAAATCAGACAAGATTCAAAAGATGTTAGAGATTTCGTAAAGAACGTATTTAAGGATAGAGAATTTAAAAAGATGAGTAATGATAAAGATTTCATTAAGTATCTTAAATCTATCTATGAAGGTACTACAAATGAAGATGGTCATCCACAAAATTGGATGAGTGGTAGAACTTCTGATTACCATACTGCATTAAGAGGTAAGAATAAAGATTATAGTGGTGGTACTAACTTTAAAAAAAAGAATCATGGTCAACCAGATGTTGAAGAAGATGATGAGGACCAAGAAACTAACCATCTGAGTAATAAACAAACTCATATAAAATCTCCATTAAAAATGGCAGAGAGTGGAAAAAAAAAATCCGATAAGAACTACAAAGATTGGAAAAGTAGTAGATTAAGAAAAGAAATATCTAAAAAACTTAAAGAATACGGTCAAAGATTAGATTTATCATTTATAGAAGATGAGGAAGCTAAGTTAGATGGAACATATCCATCAACTGATGCAATAGATAGAGATATTGATGAAACTGCTAAAAGAGATTACAAAGATGAGTATAAGAAATTCCAATCATCAACTAAAGCAAAGAAGTATAGAGCAGAACTAAATAAGTACAATAGAGATAAAGGTACTTATGGTAATGGTGATGGTAAAGATGCATCTCACAAAGGTGGGAAGATAGTAGGTTTTGAATCTGCATCTAAAAATCGTGGCAGAAAAGAAAAGAGTAGGTTAAAGAAAGAATCAATTACACTAGATGAAATCGGTATATTTCCTGTAAACAATTACCTTAAAGGTATGATTCCACGAAACATGATGGATACTACAACAAGACAGAAAAAAGAAAGATTAAAATCAACTATAAATGATTTGAAAAGTACGTTAAATCATTTTTGGAAATCACATGATATACCATATAGGATAAAATAATAATGATAAAACTTACATCTATACTTAACGAAGGAAAGATATTATTACAATCTAAAGATAAGAATGCTGAATTACCATCAGTATTTCCTGATTTTTTAGTACACGCTAAAGAACATAATGTAATACAATTTATTCCAAGAAAATCAGTTGATTTAGATAAAATAGACCAATTGGGTAATATATCAAAAGATGATATCACTAAACAATTAGCTAATTGGGCTGAAAAGAAAACAAAAATCAAATATAAACCATTTAACGATTTCCAAGGAGCAGGATATGGAATTCGTATAGATATGGATTACATTGGAAAAAAACTTAAATAAGGAGAATCAAATGGCAATAGTACCAAAAGGAATCGTAGTACATAGTATGGGTGAGCATCTTCAATGGGAAGGTGAATGGATAACAGCTCATGAATTTTTAAAAGAATTGAAACTCTCAGTTCATGGATTTATACATCCTGATGGTAAATATGAAAAGATGATTTCATCACCTGGTAAAGCATCTCATGCTGGTAAATCAGAATGGAATGGATTACAACATTTAAATTCACATTATTTAGGATTTGAATTGTTAGTACCTGGTAAACAAACGTATGGTTCGTTTTTAAAGGCAATAGAACAAGAAGGTACTTATACTGAAGAACAATTTAAATCATCAGTAGATACAGTAAAATGGTGGATGAAAGAATATAATATCCCTGCAGAAAATGTAGTAAGACATTCTGATTGTAGTGGAGACCATGTAAGAGGAAGTGGAAAAGGAAAAGTAGACCCTGGCTCTGCATTTGATTGGGAACGATTTAAGAAAGAAATTTCATAAATTTTTATATATATAAGTAATAAAGGTTACAACTCACATTTAAGGAGGAGTAATACAATGATTGATAAAGAATTAGAGAAAGCAAATACCAGTCATCCAGCAGATACAAACGGTGATGGTAAAGTATCTAAAGAAGAACACGATATGTATCTTGAATTCAAGAGAAAAGAACTTGAAGATAAAGATGCTATGAGAGATGCACAACGTAGAATGGCATGGTTTGCCTTAATTGGTATGTTACTATATCCATTCGCAGTTGTAATCGCTTCAGTAAGTGGTGTGGAACAAGCATCAACTATACTTGGTGATATGGCAGCTACATATTTTGTTTCAGTTGCAGCAATAGTTGCAGCATTCTTTGGTACACAAGCGTACTCAAGTAAATAAAGTTATAAAGTTATAAAAATTGGATAGATTTAAAAAAATACCACCTCTTGATATGAGTGAGTGGTTTGTTACAGAAAAAGAAAAGGACACCTTTCATCCTAATGATTGGAATATGCCAGTGCCTTGGATATCCTCATTTATTTTTACACATATAAAATCTGAATTTTGGGGTTATGGAAACGACCAAGAATGGGATTATAAGCATAGACCAAAAGTTTTACAAATTGGTTGTGCTCAAGGATGGGATGCCATTGAAAATGCCAAAATACTTAAATTGCCTTCAATAAATGGAGAGCTTCATATTATTGACTGGTTCAAAGGTAATTTAACTGTTGATACAGAAGAAGAATGGTATTATAATGAAAATAACCCACCAGAATGGAAATCCCACTTATGGAGTGAGGCAAAAAAATTCAAAGTAGATGATATTATAACAGTATTTGAAGGCGATTCAAGAAAAATGATTCATAATGTTATGGATAATTGGTATGATATTATTTTTATTGACGGTGGTCATGAATATGATATCGTAAAATCAGATGTTGAAAATGGTTATAGAAAATTAAAAAAAGGTGGTATTATGGTTTTTGATGATTTTTCAGGAGATGAAACTACCTATGATGAATTAAATATCAAAGATGCATCTGAAGAAATGTTAGAAAAAGATACTTGGGAATTTGAATCACATGGTTTGGTTCATGTTGGTGTTATAAAAGCAGTACATGAATTTTTAAAAGGAGATTATATTTCTGTTCCATGTCATCATAAATGCTATCACATTAAAAAATAAAATAAAGTTATGATATATTGGTTCACAGGACAACCTGCAGCAGGAAAAACTATTTTAGGTAAAAAATTAATTGAGTTTCTTAAAACAGAAAAGAGAAATTGGAGAAGAACAGTCTTTCATTTAGATGGAGATGATTTAAGAGAACTAACTGTTAATAAAGATTATACCCCAAAGGGTAGAGAAATCAATATAAGAAATGCTCAGATGATTACAGAATTTCTTCATAAGAATGAATGTGATGTAGTTGTTTCACTTGTAGCACCTCCAAGATGGTTACGAGAAGAATTCAAAGAAAGAATAGGTTTAGAAAACTTTCAAGAATTTTATGTACATTGTTCAGACCCTCGTGAAAGAGACCACTTTCATAGTAAGAATTACGAAGCACCTCAAGATAACTTCATCGATGTTGATACAACAAAACATTCACCCGAAAAATCATTTTCAAAGATTATAAATACGCTGAAAAAGTTAAATAGATTATAATGATTGATAAAAAAGAATATATCTGTTCAATGCCGTTTCAATATACAGAGGTATTTGATGACAGACAATATCTTTGTTGTCCCTCTTGGTTAGATGTGGATGTGTGGGATGGAAAATCAATAAAATCTAGTTTTAATAGTGATAAGTCAAAAGAAGTTAGAGAATCTATTTTAGATGGTTCTTACAAATATTGCAATGAAACACAATGTCCATATTTATCAGGTCTAAAAAATAATAACTTATCAAAGAAATTTATAAAAAAAGATAAAAAAATTATAAACAACCTAAGAAGTAACGTTGAAATAAAAACAGTTAATTTTTGTTTTGATAGAAGTTGTAATTTTCAATGTCCATCTTGTAGAAATGAATTAATAAACTACTATGGAAAAGATAGAGAACAAGTTGAAGTAAAACTTAAAGAAATTACAGATGAGATATCATCAACTGTAAAAATATTATATCTCACAGGAACTGCAGACCCATTTTACTCTAAATCATTTAGAGAGTTTTTAGAAAAATTAGATTCTACCAAATTTAAAAAATTAGAATCAATTCATTTACATACTAATGGAAGTTTATGGAATGAAAAAATGTGGAATAGATTAAGTGCAATACATCCTTATGTAAAAACTTGTGAAATATCAATAGATGCTGGAACAAAAAAAACCTATGAAACTAAAACAAGAATCGGTGGTAAGTGGGATGTGTTGTTAGAAAATTTAAAGTTTATCACCACAATAGATACTATACAATTCTTTAGTTTTTCATTTGTAGTACAAGACAGTAATTTTAGAGAAATGAAACTATTCTATGATATAATAACTAATTGTATGAAAGGAAGTAAATCTAAATTTGATGTATTTTATAATTCAATAACAAATTGGGGTACTTATAGTGAAGAAGAATATAATGAAAAAAATGTTACAAATTCAAATCATAAAGACCATAGCGAGTTTTTGGAAGTATTAAAAACAATGAAAGATTTACCTTTCTTTACAAATAATTTTAATCACTTATATGAAAAAACAATAAGTTTAATATAATGGCAAATATAAAAGCAAAAGCAGATAAAGAATCTTCCTCATCAGAAGTAAAGTATTCATTCTTTGCAGGTAGATGGCAACCACTTCACAAGGGGCATCTATGGTTAATTAATGAAAGATTAAAAGAAGGATATAAAGTATGGTTAGGTATCAGAGATGTAGAACCAGATGAAAAGAATCCTTGGACTGCAGAAGAAATTCTAAAAATGGTTCATGAAGGTGAGTTAAAAGAACTCATCTTAGAGGGTAAGGTAATTGCAACCATTATACCTGATATCGAATCTATCAACTATGGTAGAGGAGTAGGATATGATATCATAGAGCACGTACCACCAAAAGAGATTGGGGATATTTCAGCAACATCTATTCGTAATCAAATGAAAAAAGATGGTAAGCTATGATTTTGTTTCAAGAAAAACTTATAGATGATATAGAAATAAAATACCTTCTTAATCTTTGGGATACTAATTTAGTTCAAGATAATACTAAATTTTTAGATGAATATAAAGCACTAGCAATGGAATGGGTTGATGTAATTAAAAATAAGTTAGATATAAGTAGCTTGCACAACGGAGGGTTTCATAATAAAAATTTTGAAAAAATAAGAATACAACATTATCACGAATCCATTGGTAATATAGAAACATACCATGGTCATGTCAATATTCATAATTATATTATATTTTTGAATGATGATTTTAAAGGTGGCGAATTAGAATTTGAAAATGGAATAATCATTAAACCATCAAAGGGAAGTTTAGTATATTTCAATAATAATGAAAGACATAGAGTTCTACCTTGTATCGGAAGTAGATATGTATTTACTGCATTAGGAAATACAGAAGCAAATATAGAATTTAAATCTAAAGAAAAAAGTATTATATAATATGGCATCAATAAAAGAAACTTTTATCAAAACTATTATTTGGAGAGTAATTGCTACTTCAATAACATTTTTAGTTAGTTGGGTTATAAGCGGTAACTTAGAGTTTGGATTAATGATAGGTGGTATAGATACAATAATAAAAACAATCGGGTATTTTACATATGAAAGATTATGGAATACTAAAAAAACAAAATAAAATGATAAAACCAAATGTAAAAAATGAATGGGGTGATTTAAAAGAAATCATTGTAGGAAGTGCAATAAATGCACAAGTACCAACTGTTGGGGATAAATGTTTACATAATATTGATTATGCACACCTATCTGATGAAGAATTTAAAAACAGACCAAGTGGATTATATCCTCAAAAACTGATAGATGAAACTGAAGAAGATTTAGATGGAATTTCAGACCAACTTAGAGAACTTGGAGTAAAGGTTCACAGACCATTAGAAAGAGATTTTTCACAACCTATAAAAACAGATAATTGGGAAGTTGATGGTTATTATAACTATTGCCCAAGAGATTCTATGTTAGTTATCAACGATAAAGTTATTGCAACACCAATGACTCTTAGACATAGAAGTAATGAAGCAGAAACTTGTAAACCATTATTTGACCCAACACATTGGGTAGATGCTCCAAAACCAAAATTATTAGATTCAATCTATCAAAGAGAAGATTTATCTATTCCAACGTTACTTGATGGTGAACCTGTTTTTGATGCAGCAAATGTTATTAAACATAATAATGATTTACTATATTTAGTTTCTAATACAGGTAATAAGACTGGTGCAGAGTGGTTAGAAAGATATTGTAAAGAAAACTTTGGTGAAGAATATAATGTACATTTAGCACAAGGTGTTTATGCATACATTCATATTGATACAACTTTTGTATTTGTAGGAGAAGGTAAGGTACTTTTAAATCCAACAAGAGTTAATGAATTCAATATACCAGAATTTTTAAAACCTTTTGATAAGATATGGGCACCCGAACCATTTCCTACTCAAGTACTTGATAATTGGTGTCCTGCTTCACCATGGTTGGGAATGAATATTTTACCAATCAATGATAAGTTAATAATGGTTGAAGAACACCAAACTCTACTAATGAAAGAATTAAAAAGATTTGGAATAGATACAATACCTGTAAGAATGAGACATGCTAGAACTTTTAGTGGTGGACCTCATTGTGTAACCTTAGATGTAGTTAGAGGTGAGTAAGCGTATATTAGATTTTCATCACCAAGCTAATAGATTATTTGGAAGATTTCTTGATATCAACGATTATAGAGATTCAGCCAATGGTGTTTATGATGCTATAATTGCACATAGACAAATTGAAGAAGATGGTGAAATTGAAGAACTTATTAAATATTGTAAAAAAACTACAAGAGTAATAGTAGATATAACAACCGAATCTGGTCAAATAGAACTTTTTATTGATAGATTTAATAAAATTATAAATAAACATCCATATAAATTCATTTTAATTTCAGATGTACCTATTAATAAAGTAGTAAATTGTAAAGTGATAGATGATTATTCACTTGCATTTACATCTCATTTAAATGATTCAATGGTTGGTAGAGTATATCATCATCCAACAGGTGCAAAATTGCAACATGGACTTGATAGTTATAATGGTTCTTTAAGAATACAAAGATTATGGTTAAATTACTTTTTTATTACAAAATTCAGAAGAGATGTATTACCATTGAACGTTGAGTTTAATCATTATGTAAATTTAGGCGAAGGTCCACAATTTTATCAAGAACAATTTGAAAATTTACTTAAAGAATTACCCACAACTGAAAGAAATGAAATACTTCATAATAAACAATATATAAACCCACCTGGAAAAGATATTGATATTGCACATTTCAATGATTTAAAACACCATTGTAACACCGTAAACGTTGTAAGTGAAAACACAATAGGTAATGATATGAATAAAAACGATGATTCCTTTCATATAACTTTCACAGAAAAAACAATTAAACCATTTGTAAGAGGACAGATACCGTTAATACATAGTTATGTAGGATTGCAATCTAAATTAAGAGAATTAGGATTTGATTTATACGATGAATTTGTAAACCATTCATATGAAAATGAATCAGATTCAGTAAAAAGACTTGAAATGATTGTAGATGAGGGTAAACGATTAATGTACTTAGATACTGAAAATTATTTAAGAGAAAATCAAAGTAGAGTTTACAAGAATAAAAAATTATGTGAGTATTTGGTATGGCAAGGTAAAACCATGGTACATGATATAATAGATAATATTAATATTTAAAAATTAGAAAAGCCTATCAAAAAATTTTAATATACTATACTTATATTAAAGAGCATTACTATGGAAAATAAAAAAGAAAAAATATTCCCTAATTATGACCCAACTCAAGATTTATCTTTAGCTGGTAAAAATCGAAGAATGAAACGAGGATTAGGTGCAAAACCACTTCTCGAATCAGAGATAAAGGAAGTTCAAAAGAAAGCTCGTTCAGCAATGGAAGCAGCTAGATTATTGGGAGTATCTTACAACACTTATAAAAAATACGCAAGAAAATATGGTATCTTTGAAGATTTAAAGAACCCTGATGGAACTGGTATTCGTAAAGGATATAATATCAAACGAGGAAAATACTCTTTAGATGATATTTTAAAAGGGAAATATCCTGATTACCCTGTTTGGAAACTTAAACAAAGATTACTCAATAATGGTTATATGTTAGAAAAATGTAACAAATGTGGATTTGAAGAAAGAAGAATCACAGACCATAAAGTTCCACTTGTTTTAGATTTTCTTGATGGAGATAGAAAGAATCATAATTATGAAAATTTAAGAATGTTATGTTTTAATTGTTCCTTTCTAATTAATGGAAATTTATCAGGCCCTAAAAAAGAATACGAATATTAGGATAATTAAATAATTTTTTGTATATTTGTAGAAATAAATAAATATGAGTTACATAATCGGTGATAAGTGTGTAAGTGTATGTGATACTGCATGTGTTAAAGTATGTCCTGTTAATTGCATACATGGTCCTATTGATATTGAGGGAGCAGGAAATGAAGTTGATAATATGTCACCTGAGGAATTAAAAGGAAAACAACTATATATTAATCCAGAAGAATGTATTTTATGTGGTGCATGCGTACCTGAATGTCCTCCAGATGCTATTTACTATGATGAAGATGATACAATTAAAGCAGAAGGTAATGCTGAATCTGTGAAAAAAAACTATGAATTTTTTGGATTCGAATTTGGAAAAGATAAATTTTAAAAAAAATTAGGAAATTAAACAAATTTTTCGTATCTTTATACGATAAATACATATATATAAATATAAAACAGAAGTTATGAGTAAATTTTTCGAAGTTACAGTAGAAGTGGTTGTTGCCACACTTAAAAATGGTAAAGACAAAAAAGTAAAAGAAATCTACTTAGTAGATGCACAATCAGTAACAGAAGCTGAAGCAAGAACCGTAAAGGATTTTGAACAAAGTGGAGTTCAGATTGACTACAAAGTAAGTGGAGCAAAAGAAAGTAGAGTACTAAGAGTAATTGAGTAATGAGTAAAGAACCTCAAATACAAAAAGAAGAAGTTAAAACAAAAGTTGCAAAGAGAGTACCACCTGGAGATAGGTGGACTCCTCTTTCCAACTCTACCGTAATGTTGGATTCTTTAACTGATGTACTTGAATTTATTTATCAAGATACAGGTAAAACACAATTTTATATGGATGCTAAAGAAGGATTTGTATATGTTGTTGATACAGAAGAAGTGGTGATAGAACCAGAACCAACAAAAAGATGGAGTTTATACGGTGAAGAATAGAACAAAAAAATTTATACTAAAGTTAGTGTTTTTATATGCTACATTATTTCCCTCATCAGGTCTTATAACAGAACTACATGATTATAGTTCTAAAAAAGCAGAAGATACCGATGAGCATATGTTTATTTAAAAGTACTATATTTATAGTAGTGATGTAATATATCACAAAATCAATTAATTAATTAAAAAATAAAAAAATCATGCAAAACATTTTAATTATTTTAGCTATCCTTGCAATAGGAGCTGCAGTTTATTATTTCGGATTCTACAAACAAGGTAAAATCAACGATAGAGATGGGGATTTTATTCCTGATGAAATCGAAGATGCAGTAGAAGATGTAAAGAAAGTTGCTAAAACTGTAAAAAGAAGAGCTAAAAGAGTAAAAGAAGAACTTGGTGATGTTGCAGATGCAATTAAAGAGGTTGGTAAACAATCTAAAGATGTTGTAAAAGCAGCAAAAGGAAAACCAAGAGCAGGTAGAAAACCTAGAGCTTCTAAGAAAAAGAAATAAGGAGTACTATTTATGAGTTTAAAATCATTGATTACCGAAACAGTATTAATTGATTCAATGTATGACATAGAATCTGAACTACTAAATATCAAAGAAGCTTTATTAGAACAAATGATTATCGAGGGTGTTGATGACCCTGGAATACTTAAATGTGTTTTCATGGCAGGAGGACCTGGTTCAGGTAAATCCTATACTGCCATGGAGATTTTCGGTATTGATAAAAGATTAAAACAATCCTTTGCAATGACTGGTCTTAAATCAGTTAATTCAGATTCAGCATTTGAAAAAGGATTAAAGGATAATGGTATTGACCCAAAGAACTTAGCAAAAATTGAAAAAGAAGATGCTGAACTTTGGGATAAAATTTCTAATAATGATGACTCTATTAGAAATAATGCAAAACGATTAACTCAACTTCAAAAGAAATTTTATGAAGCTGGTAGATTGGGTATGATTATCGATGGTACTGGTCATGTATATAGTAAAATTCAAAAGAATAAGAAATATGCAGAATCACTTGGTTACGATACCTACATGATATTTGTAAATACTTCACTTGAAGTAGCACAAGAACGAAACTTAAATAGAGAAAGAGTTTTAGATGCTGACCGATTAGAAAAATCTTGGAAAGATGTTCAGAACAACTTGGGTAAGTTCCAAAACTTATTCGGTGGTAACTTTAGGATAGTAGATAATACAGTTTATAAACCTATCGGAAAACAAGTACAGAAAGCAGTAAATGCTTTCGTAAGAAAGAAAATATATAATCCAATCGGAAAGAAATGGATACAAACTGCAAGAGCACTTAAAAACAAAAACTTCATTAAATAAATTAAATGGCATTAACATTAGGAAATCTCCTATCATCTCAAAAGAAAAAGAGACCAGGAGTACACGCTAAATCTAAAACTTCTAATAGTAAACAAGCAAAGAATTACAAGAAGAAGTATAGAGGACAGGGTAAAATATAAATCTAAGCTCGTTATGGAAAATGCAATAATCTTTACAGGGTGTTCTTATACATTCGGAGAAGGGCTTGAATTGTATTCAGATACACCAAAGTGGATAAATCAAAGAAACTACCAAACCCATGATTTTGAATTAAAACAAATTCATGATTCGGACGGTACTAACTTTAGGTTAAATAATAATTTTCCATCTATTGTTAGTAAACATTTTAATACCATACCAATACAATCAAATAAAAATGGTGGTAGTTTCGCATCAAGTCTACGATTTATACGAAAAAACCAAGCCACTATTAAAAAAGAAAAGACTAAAAAAATAGTAAGTATTATATTTCAGTTAAGTTCTTTTAGTAGAGAACCTTTTCATTTTGATTATTCTTGTGAATGTGATTTATGTGAAGGAACTCTTTGGGCATATTGGGGTGAGTTTTATATGCATTTAGAATATCTTAGTGATTTAATTTCAAAAAAAACTAATACAGAACAAATAATCAGATTTCAAACATCAATAGATGATAAAAATAGAAATGTAATTATTAAATATTTTTCGGGTATAATGAAACTAATTTATAATGATTTTGATTATGATTATTTTGTTCAAAAATCATTAGAAAATAAAGAATATTTTTCAACTATAATGGAAACTGTAATGGAAAATATTGATGATATTAAAAATAAACAAAACAAAGATGTATTAACTTCACTTCAAGCAACAATAGAAAAATTTGAAAGGGAAATTGCACCTGTATATTTTATAGATAGTTGGTGTGAGGATACTTCTAAATTAATTTTTAATAATGAGTTTTATTATAATAAATTAATACGCTTAAAGGGAGATGATGGTAAGTATTATAAAAAATGGACAGAATGGGAAAAAACTATAAAGAATAGATTAGTAAAGGATGATTTTCCAAATACACATAATCATCATCCATCGCTACATTCACATCAACGTATAGGAGAATCTATAATAGATTTTTTAAATAAAAAACCGTTTTTGGAAATAAAGTATATTTAATCAGGTATGCAAAACTTATATTAGATTATATTATATGATAAACTTATCTGAAGAAATACAAAGAATTTTAACAGTTCTTGAAGATGCAAGAGATGAAAAAGATTGGGAAATGGTAAATGATACTATTGCTGATTTAGAAAAGGTCTACGAAGAACTTGATAGACAAGAAAATGGATTTACTTATGAATATGAATAAAGTAAGAAAAATAATTTGGGAATATTGGATTAAACCATGGGGTGTATCCATTTAAATAATAAGTTATGATTATACCAATAGATGTAAAACCACCTAAGAGAGTACAAAAGCTTTGGGGATATGAATTGTGGATTCACAATGATGAAGAATATTGTGGAAAATTATTAGTTTTCGTAAAAAAGATGGCAAACTTTTCAATGCATTATCATCTTAAGAAAAAAGAAACTTGGTATATTCAACAAGGAAGTTTTCAATTCAATTGGATAGATGTTGAAAATGGATTACACGATAGTAGGATTCTAAATGAAGGGGATTCTGTTTTGATAGAAAGAGGTCAACCACATCAATTGGTATCGTTAGAAGAGAACTCAATCGTTTTTGAGGTATCTACTGAACACTTTGATGAGGATTCATATAGAATATACAGAGGAACACCAAATGATTTATTATAATGTATAACGAAAAACACCCAATTAAAATTACCAAAGAATTTTCTGAAAAGTACAATTCCCCAGCAATGAAGTTAAATCTTCTTGAACAAGGTTGGAAGTATAAAGGAACAAATAAAGGTAATCCCATCTTTGAATATTATCATTCATAAAATTTTAACATAATTTTAACACTTTTTATTAGGAATTGTGGTTTATTTTCACTATATTTACTATGTAAATAAGTGATATATGATAAAGCAAAAACCACAAACAAACGGAATTGAAATCGATTTAACAGGTCCTCAAGGAAATGCATATTTCCTATTGGGTACTGCTAAGAAATTTGGTAAACAACTTGGTATGGGTGATTCCTATATTAAAGAAATGTTGGATAAAATGATGAGTGGAGACTATGAAAACTTAGTAAAAGTTTTTGATGATGAGTTCGGTTCAGTTGTAACTTTGTACAGATAAAAAATAAATCAAAAAAAACTTGTGTATGTCAAATATATTTCGTATATTTACAAAGTAAATGAGTGATAATTAAACCTTAAAACTATGAGTAAATACAACAATTCTTCCTTTTGGTATGATGATTTTGAAACAGATGACATCATCGTTAACCAACTTTCCGATACGGAAAGAAAATCCCTAGATTTATATAAGTTGGCTTCTTCTAAAAGAGCAATATCTAACTTTGTTAATATTGTAACCAACGAATCTGTACCTGTTAAGTTTAAAGAAAGAGGTGATTCTTATACCGATGGTAAATCAGTTGTTATTGGTAGTAGAATTACAGAACCAAAAGATTTTGATGTGGCAGTTGGATTGGCACTTCACGAGGGTTCTCACATTAAACTTTCTGATTTCAAATTACTTAATGATATATACAATTTAGTTCCAACTCATGTAAAAGATGGGGCTATTAAAAAAGGTATTAATAATTCAATTGAGATTATTAAGAATCTTTGGAACTATGTTGAAGATAGAAGAATTGATAACTTCGTATTCAAATCAGCACCTGGTTACAGAGACTATTACAGAAAAATGTACGATAAGTACTTCAATGATAAGTTAATCGATAAGGCACTCTTATCTGATGAATATACCGATGAAACGATTGATTCTTATATGTTCAGAATTATTAACTTACACAACAAAAATACTCAACTTTCTTCTTTGAAGGGATTGAGAGCAATTTATAGATTAGTTGGATTGAATACAATTAGTAGATTAACCAACTCTAAAGAATCCTTTAATGTTGCACTTGCGATGTTCAATATAATTTTAAAAAACCTTAATCAACCAACTGATATTGATAACCAACAAACCCCACAAAATGAAAATGGTGAGGGTTCTTCTTCTGATGAACAAGGTTCTGATGATGGACAAGGTGGTTCTTCTAATGAGGGAATGAGTGATGATGAGTTCAATGAATTATTAGAATCAATTGGTGAATCTCCAATGGGTGGTGATTCTGATGAATCTCCAACTGGTGGTAATGGAATGGATGTTGGTAACTTACCTGATAACATGGAAGGTAAACCAAGTGAAGATAATTCTACTTCAACAAACTCCGTTCAACTTTCAGATAGACAAAAAGATTTACTTAAAAAGAAAATAGAGAAGCAAAAGAAGTTCATGGAAGGTGATATTCAGAAAACTTCACTTAATAAAACAGATTCTAAGAACCTAAACGCTATTGAAGAGAGTGGTTCTGAAATGAAAGAAGTTGGTAAGGATGTTAAAAAAGGTTACTATGGTAATGAATCTGTTCAATGTATTGTAGTTAAGAAACTTACTAAGGGATTATTTGAATCAACAATGTTTCCAATGACATCAACAAACTATTGGAATCAAGATACACCAATGAGAATGGATTATGTAGAAGAGGTTCAGAAAGGAATCAAACTTGGTACAATGTTAGGTAAGAAACTTCAAGTGAGAGGTGAAGATAGAACAACAGTTTTCAACAGACAGAAAGTTGGTAGAATTGATAAGAGAATGATTTCATCTTTAGGATTTGGTAATGAAAATGTATTCCAATTCTCAGAAATAGATTCTTACAAAAAGGCTAACTTACATATCTCAATAGATGCCAGTTCATCTATGAATGGTGATAAGTGGAGAAATACGATGATTAATGTAGTTGCAATGTGTAAGGCAGTTGATATGATTCCTAACTTACAAGTTCAAGTAACTTTCAGATGTACTCAAAATGAGAAACCATATATCGTTATGGCTTACGATTCTAAAACAGAAAAGTTTTCTAAAGTAAAACAAATGTTCGGTGGTTTAAGACCAAATGGTACAACACCAGAAGGATTATGTTTTGAAGCAATTATGAAATCTTTTATTCCAATTAATAATGATATGGATTCTTACTTCTTAAATCTTTCAGATGGACAACCTTACTTCGGTGGAAGAGGGTTCTACTACGCTGGTGATGCTGCTGAAAGACATACAGGTAAGATGATTAAAATGATTGAGAGTATGGGAATCAAAACCTTATCCTACTTCGTATCAGATTATGGTGTACAAAGTTACGAAAAAAGAAGTTTCCAAACAATGTATGGAAAAGGAGCTAAGTTTGTAGATGTTACAAATCTTAACCAAATCACGAAAACAATGAACCAATTATTTTTACAAAAATAAATGAAAAATAAGTACGAAAAAATTTGTTTATTCCAATTATTTTTCGTATATTTACAAAGTAAATGAGTGGGGAATTATCCCCAAGATAAATAAAGTATAAACCTTAAAACAAATAATTATGAATGAAATGAATGAATTTAAAGTTGGATATGTTTCCACAGAAGTGTACAAAGTTGAACAGTTTGGTAATACCTGGAAACTGATAGATTCACAAGGTACTAAAGTTGGTACTCTTGGAGCAACAACATTAACAAGAAAAACAGCATTTAAAGAAGGTAAGGCACTTCAAGCATACATCAATAAGAATGGTAAGAAAACTTACAGAAAAGTTGATATGAATGTTTATAACTCCTTAGTTATTCCTATGAATACAGACCAAGGTGGTGTTCAGTTTGAAGATAAATCAGACCACACTGCAATAAAAGATTTTATCCACCAAGGTTCGGTATCTCTAAAACCAACTGAATTGGTTATGGAAGAATTGAAATGGAAATATCTTATCAGAAGTGCTGTGAGAGCTAAAAATATTATGATGACTGGACCGAGTGGTTGTGGTAAAACTATGGCTTCCAAAGCTTTAGTGAACGCACTCGATAGACCAGATTTCTATTTCAACCTTGGGGCAACTCAAGACCCGAGAGCTACCTTAATTGGTAACACTCACTTCGATAAACAAAAAGGAACATACTTTTCAGAATCCGCTTTTGTTACGGCAATCAAAACTCCAAACGCAGTTATTCTGTTAGATGAGTTATCGAGAGCTCATCCAGATGCGTGGAACATCTTAATGACTGTACTTGACCAAGGACAGAGATACTTGAGATTAGATGAGGCTGATGGTTCACCAATTGTGAATGTGGCTGAAGGTGTTACTTTCATCGCTACCGCTAACATCGGTAATGAATACACATCAACAAGAGTTATGGATAGAGCAATCTTAGATAGATTTGTTACTATTGAAATGGATGTTCTTGATGATGTTAAAGAATTAGGATTATTAAAGTTTATGTTTCCTGAAGTTAAGGAATATGATTTGAAAGCAATCGCAGAAATCGCTCATCACACTAGAACTCAATCAATGAATGAGAATGGTAAGTTAACTTCAATGGTTTCCACCAGAGCATCTGTTGAGATGGCTGGGTTAATCTACGATGGTTTCGAACTTAACGAAGCAGCTGAGATTTCAATCTATCCTTTCTTTTCTCAAGATGGTGGTGTTGATTCGGAAAGAACTTACATCAAACAATTGGTTCAGAAATACCAAATGGATGAAAATGGTGAACCTCTATTCAAAGAAGTAGATGACACCGAAAGTAATGAGGATGATATCCCTCAGTTTTAAGGTTATCAATTATTTACAAATGAATAAGGGGGATTAATTTCCCTCTATTCTAAATAGTATAAAGTTACATGAAATTATTATTAGGAGATAGTGTAGATAAATTAAAAGAGTTAGATGATAACTCTATTGATTCAATCGTTACAGACCCACCTTATGGTTTATCCTTTATGGGTAAAAAATGGGATTATGATGTTCCTTCACAAGAAATATTTGAGGAATGTTTAAGAGTATTAAAACCAGGTGGTTATTTACTTTCATTCGCAGGTTCACGAACTTATCACAGAATGGCAGTTAGAGTAGAAGATGCTGGATTTGAGATTAGAGACCAAATCATGTGGATATATGGAAGTGGTTTTCCAAAATCTATGAACATAGGAAAAGCTATGGATAAAGTACAAGGTAATGAAAGAGAAGTAGTTGGTAAAAAGGGAGGAAAAATAGATTTTAGTAAAACTAAAAAAGGCGATACATCTTTTTATGAGACTGCTTGGGATAATAAAGATTATGTGGAGTTAGAAATAACCAAAGGAAACTCCGAATGGGAAGGTTGGGGAAC
>Ga0228666_1000677_pt1 | contig 17473 bp, 13 predicted proteins | sample 80DmetaG_FD_182702 | JGI IMG/M metagenome (GOLD analysis project Ga0228666, IMG submission 182702) | Seawater microbial communities from Monterey Bay, California, United States - 80D | ecosystem: Environmental > Aquatic > Marine > Coastal | place: USA: California | collected 2016-10-11 | reverse complement strand
ATATCGGTTCAATGTAAGGGGGCTGCAAAATCAACTGGTGCTAGATGTAAAAATAAAACCAAATCAGAAAATCAGTATTGTTATTTACACAAAAATCAATCATCGGATTATAAAGCACCAAAAAAACCAAATGATGTGGGTAGGTGTAAAGCTATAACCAAAGTAGGTAATCAATGCAAAAGAAGTGCATCAAGTGGAAGTAAATATTGTTGGCAACACAAGTAATTATCTTTAAAAACAATAATTTATTAATAAAAATAATTCAAGGAGTAGCGGGGAGTGAAATTGAAGTGTTTTGGGGAAGATTTGAAACTATTTTAAGACTAGTTTCAGTCATGTTAGTTTATTCTTTTGTGAATGTTGTTACATAACGATCTCCATCATACAAAGATGAAAAAGTCAGAGTATTATTATTGATCTCTGCTGTACCTTCCTCAATATCATCTACATCATAATTCCAAGACATTGAAAAAGTGTTATCTGAAATAAACGTTGAACTTACATTAAAAGTGTCATCTAAACCACAAGGTTCAATTTGTGGATCATCAGGAAAATCTGTATAATAAATATAATAAAGACCATCACCATCTTCAGATAGCAGCATATAACTTTGTAAACTGCAACTATTTAAATTTGAATCAACTCCATTAAACTTCTCTGAAGTTAAATTCCATTTCCCTTCAATTGAGGATGAATTAGAATTATCATCATTGTTACAAGCGAAAATTAATAAGACAGAAAGTAAGAGTAGTTTTTTCATGATTGTATTTCTTTTAGTTTGTTAAATTTAAAAAAAATAATTCAAGGAGTAGAAGAGGAGTGAAATTGAACTATTTTGGGGAGGATTTGACCTCATTTCTAAACCACTTTCAGTCATATTAGTTTCTTGTTATCTCTCTTGTCTGCTTCAAACATTAATAACTCAATGACTCTTTTAGAAGTAATTTCATAGTCAAAATGAACTGAAACATTTTTTTTAATTTCATCAAAATCAACATGAGATTCTATCTCATTAAGTTTTGATAAATAATTCAAATAGAGTTGAGTATTTCCTATTCCATAAGTACTTTTTTTATCAGTAGTATATCTGTAGATTCTACTATCCCAAATAGCATAATCAATAGGGTTAATAAAATGTAATAGTTTTGAAAGCCCTACAAGAGAGTTGTTGATTGAACTTTTCAATAATTCTAATTCAGCTATAGTTAGTATGGCTCCATTCTTGGCCTTATTAAGTGACTTTAAAACCTCTTTAATATTTTGAAATTTCAACTCAATAATTGTTGGCATCCAACCATATACAAAATGACTTGAAATTACAAGGTCATGCTTGGATATTATATTGATATTTTTAAAAAACTGAATAAATTCAGGATAGGTTTTAATGTACGAGTCTTCATAAGGTGGGTTAAATTTTAAAGATTCAGAAAGTATATTTTCAAATACTAAATTTTTTAATTCAGGTGTTTTTTTCATGATTTCTTAAAACTCATTTTTTATTTTTTTTCAATTCTTGAAGCGATGGTTGTAATTTATGAGTAGTACAATTGTATAACTGGGATAAAATGAAATCTTTGTCATTTTCATTATATTCAAAACCAGGTCTACTCAACTTTAAAAATTTCAAAGGACCTTCTTGTGGAATTCGTTTTACAACTTTGCAAATTCCAAGATTTGCCGCCGAAAAATAATCATGAGATTTTGTTTTTATCTGCCAGTTTTGAATTTTTTCAATTAATCTATTTTGTTCTAAATTAATACTTGTGTTCTTCAAGAACTCTGTAAGATGCTTTTCAAATCCAATTTCCAAGTCACCACATTTGTCAATGACATTGAATGCTAATAAGTTTGCCCAGTTGCTTCCATTTTCGTGGTCATGATAAATCTCTCCAATTATTGCTAGGCTGAACAAAGAGGTCCTTCTTACTAGAACTTGATAGTGAATTAATTTCTTCTGCGTATATTCATCTTGTCCTGTATAAAACGAAGAATTACAGAGTAAGTTTACAAATGCTCCAAGTAGATTTAGCGTTGCTCCTGAGAAATTTCTTAGTCCTGTTAATTTACCACTCAATGGATATAAAACACTTTCATAGTTATTGTCCACAGTTACTTTAAAAACAACTTTTCTGTCCGTAAACTGAATCAAGTGTTTCATAACAATTAAGAACATTGCCATATCAACCAAACCAATTTGATGATCTTTTTCAGTAATACTCTTATTAAGACCAATAGAATAATTCAACAAAAACTTCTCAATAGAAGCTCGTCTTCGTTCTAAAACCTTGACAGAGTTTAAAGGAATTGAAAACGTTCTCTCCTTTTTTTCTGTCCTAGTTCTGCTAGTAGTTGCGTCTCCCTCTTCCTCATCATCCATATCTTCATCTTCCTCTGCAGTGGCTAATTCCTTGAAATACTTTTCAATTGAATCCCATATTCTGATTGAGCTATGCTGCTTTAATATTTTTTGATGTTCAATAGTCTCTTTATTAAGATCAATAGCCTCTTCATAGGTCAGGCTAGCTGGTGATGATTCATTATCTTCTTTTTTCTCATTATCACTTCCAGAACCTCCAGATGTCTTTTTTTCTATATGTTTCCTGCTTGATTGAATTGTATTATAAAACTCTACAACATCAAACACTCCGCCATTACCACTTTCAATTAAGCTCCCTAATTTCATTAATCTTCTATTTTCGGCTGAAGGGTTGGTGTTCCAGAGTTCATGTAACTTATTCACAACTTGCTTATTAGACAGTGATTCGTTTTCTGAATCGATGAACTGGACAAAGGCAAGGACATTTTCTTTGACGGCATTCTTTATTTCAATTCTAATTTTAGGTTTTGTAACATCTAAGGTTAGCCTTTCTAATTCTTGACCCCAGTTGTCATAAAGAGCAAGAATTGAAGATTTAAGAATCGTTTTATTTTGAACGAATAAAGTAATGTTTTTACCATCTTGATCTACTCCTAAAAGTTTGATTTTACCACTGTTTTTAGTTTGATCGTTTTCGATTTCCTTTTCTACGACTTGATCATCAATATTTTCAGTTGGAGTTAATAATTCAACTTCCCCTGTCAATTTTAATTCTTTTAATATTTGCTTATCGGACACCTTAATAAGAACTGCAAACTCATCATTGGATCCTCTCTTCGTTTCCGTTCCAAAAGCGGCTATGGTAGCGTTTGGACTGCCTATCAAACAGTATTGATCGTCTCCAGCATCAAACCAAAACAACTTGCTGTGCAGTTTCCGCTGATATTTAACCGTTGTTTCTTTTGCTCTATTTGTACTTTCCCAAGAGACGAAACGAATTTCATCCTGTTCTTCCATTTTAAAAGGGTGTATTCCTCGATTAGGTTGCAGGTAAGCATCAATTGTGCAATTATTGTATTGAGCTGATAGGCGGTTCAACAGAGTCCCTTTTTCATCGTAAAAAGGACTAAATACTTTTATGTTCTTTATAGAACCTGAAGGAACCAGTTCCTTTAATTGCTGCCATATACTTGTCTCTTCATTATATAAAAGTGCTGCGCTGAAATTTGTTTCAATTTCACTAAATTGATGGGGCTTAATATTTATGTCTGTTAACAGGTTACAATTAGAACTAACCCAGTCCAGTTTTTCAGATGAAATACCTTCAATATTGGCAGTCAATTTGCGTAAATAAAGCCAAGCTTCTTGAATGATTGCTAGCTGTGTTTGATCTTCTTTATTTGCGTAGAACACTGTGAATAGTTCATGATTCTTTCCATGTCCTCCATTGGTTATATTACCAGAACCTTGAAGTAAAAGAACATCATTTTCTCCAGCTAATATGGTTATTTTAGGATGAAATGCCCCCAGACATGGTATGCTGTTTATGCTATATGAAGTACTCAAAGATTTTAAATGCCCTGTTGAAAATCCGATGCTTTTATCAAGCATTGTTGTGTCTGCAAAAAGATTCACATTCGTAACTCCTTTTCTTTTTAGTTCTCGTAAAACTTGAGATTCAAAATGATAAAAATCAAAGGAAAAAGTCGTCATTACAACCGAGTGGAAATCGGCCGATTTAGGAACTTCTCTAAACAATTTCAACTCACTCATTTAGCGGAGTTTAATTCGTTTAACAATTTCTTTCCGGATTCAGTAAGTTCGTTGTCAACAGTCACCAATCCTAAGTCTCTTGTGAAGTTAAGTAGCGTTCTAAGTCTTGGATTTGTAAAGTTTGGACGCATGGTTTCGATGTGTACCAAGTAATTATCCTCTACTACAAATTTTAGTAGATTCTTCTCGCCATTCCCCATCTTATTATAGGCAACTGCAATATGTTCGTTCAATAAAGTGTGAATAAACTTGCGCACGAAATCTGCGAACTTCAAGTTCTGACTTGTTTCAATATAGGTGTGAAATATTTGAAGTGCATTGCCATATTTACTATCTAAAAAATGATCGTTCGCATAAAAACGCACATCATTTAATTTATGCTGATTATCTCTATACAATGATAGTAAGACTAATATACCTTGAACTATTCCATCAATTCCGTCTTCTCTTTTTACAGAATCAGCGATACTTTCAATGTAATTGAGCGTTATGAATTTTTCTTTGTCTAATTGTGAAATTAATTCAGGAATCAAATATTCTGTATGTTCTCCTAAAAGTATTTTAGATTTATCACATACCTTTTTAGTTGTTTTAGACAAGAATTGTTCAAGTGAGTAACTTTTAAGGTCCATTTTACGCAACATTCCCCAAAAAACAGCTTCCAGACTGTGATGAGCTAGCTCATTTAAATAATAGTAATACCAGCCAAAACTAGCTTCGCTAACTTCATCTTTATTTTTTTTTAAACAAGAAGAATAAGAGATTAACGGTAACTCAAAAATATTTAAATTCTCATCACCATTATTTATTAGGTTTAAAAAAATTTGAAGAGATTCTTTACGCTGGCTTGTTATTTTTTGAGAAGCTGTCTTGCTTTTTAGACCATCATCAGATAAAAGCATTTTAAAGTAAAATGCACCTTCTGGAGTATCTTTATACTCTTTATTGAGTGCAATTTCATCAAGTAATTCTAAATCATCGAGGTACAATTTACCTTCATTAATTCGTTTCAAAAACAATACTTCTACATCCTTGGATAAGGATTTTCGATAGCTTTCTGCAAGTTGTTTTCCATACTCCTCAGTTCTTTCGAAATAACCATTTTTTGAGTCAGCTAAATTTAAAGCGAAGAGTGAACCTGCGTAATACTGACCTAAAGCGCCAGAGTTATAATCCCAATAAACACTTCCTTTTTCTGTATCTTTATTCTGGTCGGCTCCTAATGCAATATCATAGAAACCCTTTTCCATTGCCTCATTAATATTTCTGTTAGCAAAATCATTTCCAATTACACTGAGTTCATTAGGGTGTTTATTCACCATTAAAAAAGCTGTAATCAGTTCTGCTCTTCGTATGAAGGTATATTGTGCCTTTGGACTTTGTTTAAAAGGGCTATTTGTTGGTAAAGCATGATATTCATCCAATAACCACAAATACATTCCATAGTAGCGTAGCCTTAATGTTAGATTCGTCATACCTGGCAATAAAGTTGCATATACCGATATTGAACTATTTTGTACACCAAGTGGATCACGACCTCTGACGAAGTTTCCGCTTTTAGCCCAAAAGGGTTCTTTGTATGTTTCTAAATTATAAGACATTTATTATTCTTATTTCACTCTAACCTGCCCATTCATTAACATTGGTAATAACCAATCTCTGAGTTCGACTAGTTTTTGGTTTTGTTCTCTATTTGTAACTATTTTATCAAGTTTTGATTTGAACAATGCATTAGCCTTTGCTTGAATAACATCATTTGCTTTTAGCACTTTTAAATCGTTTACATCACGGGCGCTTAAATGAGCTACTGTAGTTCGAGAAACATTTTTTTCCCTTGCTTTGATATATGGTTCAATAGAATATCTCGCTTGTATCTCAGAAATTGAATTCTCATTGGATCTTATTCTTAAACTTCTTTGATTTAAATAACATCCTTCTCTATTCCAGTAATTAATATGGAAATTACCATCCATTCCAATGATAACATCTCCATTGTTTAACAGATATTTATCGTCTACTGCTTCCGTTGAGTAATTTGAAATAGTACAATTTAAGATATCACGTATTCTTATTACAGGTACACCTTGTTCTTCATTATTAAATAATTTAGTACTAAATGGGTAACCATATTGCAAATCCATTTCATCAGTCAGAAATTTCACCTCCCACCCCTCAGGAATCTCTCTTTTCAACGCTTCATTATAAACCATTTTACCACCTGAAGATTTGTAAGGCTTACCGTTTTCATTAGGAAAATCAAATTGAACAAACCAATAGTCATATATGAGTTTAGCCATGCTTTCTAACTCGGTATTGATTTTATTATTGAGTTCTATTTTGGAATCTAAATCGGAAAGAATTTTAGCAATTTGCTTTTGGTTATCAATGTCAAAATCAGGAATAGTAAAATCTAATATTTGATTTTTGTCTCCACGTGGCATTTTTGTCCCTTTTGATCCATTCATCATATGCTCAAAAAAATCATCCCGAAAAAGAGCATAATAAACAAAAGTTGCATCGAAACCTTCTTTTACTTTAAAAGTCAAAACATCGGTTGAGCTTCCACCCGTATATTTTGCCAACCAAATTTTCTTTAAATAAGGTCTTATGTTGGCAACTAATACATCTCCCTTGTCAAATCTTGTTGCAGTATTTGACACTTGTTTAGGCATTTTTACTGCACTAACCTTTCCTTGTTTATTTTGAAGAAGATTGTCCGTTGTAACATAGGTTTCAACATTTATTTCATCTAAAGAAATTCTAGAATCAGAATAATCTGCAACATCTCTTAACAAACTACTCATAATTCAAAGTCTTTAAATTCCCTTCAATTGCTCTCTCCAAACCTTTCGATTCATCAAATAAATCTTTTAAAGAACTTTCAAAACCTTTCATTTTATTAGCGAACTCATCATGCGTAATATCCACATATTCAATTTTTACTTCAAAATATTGTCCAGCACTTAAGGAGTAATTTTTTGCTTCAATATCTTCATAAGAAACTACTACTGAGAAATCGTCTTTAGCTTCCTTGGCATTAAATACATCTATGATTTGTTGTTCCTCTCTTTCTGACAATAGTGTTTTTTGATTCTTACCTTCTTTTACTTTTGTTCCTAGGCTAGAAGCATCTATCAATACTACATCTCCTGTATTAGTAGCATCTAAAAACAATATACTTACATTAGTTCCTGTGGTAGCAAAAATATTACTTGGCATACTAACAACACCTGCCAACATTTTACTCTCTACCATCTTTTGTCTAATCTTTTTATCAATACCACTTTGCGCAGTAATAAAACCTGTAGGAACGACAATAGCTGCTTTACCCTTGGCACTTAAGCTGTGCATAATGTGTTGTAAAAACAACAAGTAGATAGCCATAGATTCTTTTTTCTTGGCAGGTACTTTGGGGATCCCTGCAAAAAAGCGTTCGTTATTGGCATTGGTATCCAAATCTGCACTATAATCAGAAAAATCAAGTTTAAAAGGAGGATTAGAAACGATATAATCAAACTTTTCTAATTGCCCGTTATCTTGTTTGTGATATGGATGCTGTATGGTGTTTCCTTGTATGATGTTCTGGATAGAATGTACAAGGTTGTTCAAAATCAAATTCAAGCGTAATAAACTTGATGATTTCTGTGATATATCTTGTGAATAAATGGTACACTTGTCTTCTCCTATGGCATGAGCTAAGTTCATTAATAAAGTTCCAGAACCAGCGGATGGGTCGTAACAAGTCACATTCTTAACATCATCGGTTACCAAACAAGCTGCCATAATTTTGGCTACTGCATGAGGTGTAAAGTACTCAGCATATTTACCGCCACTGTCTTTGTTATAATCAGATATTAAATACTCAAATATGGTTGCATAGAAATCATACTTCTCATTAAAAATACGCTCAAAACTAAAGTTGACGAGCTTATTAATAATGGCTTTGCAAAATGCATCACGCTTAGAAATGGTTACAAATTCACTCACTCTATCAAATAAAATCACCTTAGCTCCCCCATCCTCTTTTACAGAGAAGATATCGGTATTTAACTTGGCAATATCTAGTAAGGTATCATCAAAGAGTTTACCGAAATCAGCTTCATCTTGTTTGTGAAACAAAGAGGCAATAAAATGATTGGGTTGTAATAATGCTGTACCTTCACTCAATTGCATGAGCAATAGTTCATAATCATCTTTTTTGTAATTGCTTAACGTTTCTTGCCAGTTATCGTCATTTGCCAGTTTAGGCTCTAGTTGTTTTATCTCATAGGCAAACTTGTCGTTTAAGAACTTATACAAGAATACTTGGGTAATGATTTTAAACTCATTTCCATCATTACCTAATCCTTTACTAGCACAAACACCTTTAAGTTCGTCAATGAGTTCTTTTACTTTATTTTCAAATTCCTTACTATCCATATTCTAAGCTGTTCTACCGTAATATTCGTTCATATATTCTTTTGTTACCAGATTGATAACACGCTTTGATTTATCTAGATCTAGCGGTATGTTTTGTTTTTTAAATTCTCCAATAACCAACCTTGCAATCATCTTATCTACAAAGCTTTCGTTTTCTAATATCTTAGCGTTTTGTAAGATTTGGTTATCCACTTCTTCTTTTAATTCACACAATACCTCAAACAACTTCCGCTCACTATCCGTTAATGGGTCTTTCTCCATTAAGCGTTTGTGAATACGTGCATATTTTGCATCATTTTCGTATTTGGCTTTAATTAAATTGTTGGTGCGTTCTAGTTCTTTTGATTTCTCATGTATTGCAGTTAAAGCTTCAATGTTCTTTTCCATTTCTTCTTTACTGACTTCACTTAGATTTTTCTTTTTAAACAGACGTTCTAACTCATCTTTTAAAGAAATAAACTCAGGGTCTTTTTGGTCAAAATTACCTGCAAGCCCTTCACGTGTTTTTTGTAAAATGGTTTTCAGTTCATCTGCCAAGACCATTTCCTCTTCGTTTACCTTGGTAAAAGCAAATAGCACGTCTTCAAGTGCGACATTCAATAAATTGGTTGTATCTGCGCTAGTTTCAAGCACTTCTTTGGTGTTAATCATAGAAAGGCGCTCTTGAGCTCTTCTAGATAACATGGTTAACTTTCTAAAATCTAGTTTCTCCAACAAATCATAATTACCAGACAAACGAATTAAATTATACAAGCTCTTAGCATTGTTTAATGCCTTAGTAACTTCAAGCATTTGCTTGCGCTCGTTAATCTGTGAAATCTGTTGAGAGAAAATCTCAGCATTATTTGTGTCAAAATGAAATAAGGCATCCTTTATTTCATCTATCTTCTCTTCTATTTCATCAGGAGAAATAAACAAATCTGAGTAATGCTGCATTTCGTCACCTAACTCTGCTTGTAGTTCGTTAAAATAGGCTTGATTGGTTTTATCAAACTCTCCTTGTATATCAGCAAAATCAACTACATAACCGTATCTAAACTCTTTGTAGGTTCTGTTCACACGAGTTAGAGCTTGTAATAGATTGTGTGATTTAATAACTCTACCAATGTATAATTTCTTTAGTCGTTTGGCATCAAAACCAGTTAACAACATATTATAAACAAAGAGGATATCAATTTTTCCATCTTTAAACTCATCTACCCAATTTTTACGGTCTTGTTTAGAACCTATATCATGCAATATAACAGCCGAAGTTTTGAGTTTTGTTTCTTGTTGCTTGCGTTCTCCATAGCTAAATCGAGGCTCAGCAGCCATTGACATTGTGTTGGCTCTCACTACATATTTCTCACTAAATATTCGATACATTTCTTTTGCTTGGTCAGAAGAATCACAAATAACCATAGCACCAATACTGTTATCATTCATTGAAATACGGCTATTTTCAAAGTCGGTAACAATGTAATCTAGCATGGGTTCCACAAACTTATGGTGAGAATAAATTTCTTTTTTATCTGCGTTCCCTCTCAGTATCTTAATTTCTTCTAAGGTCTTCTTTAGTTCTAAATTATAAGTGGTTTCAATCTCTTCACGAATTAAGCGCAAGGTATATCCATCCGCAATGGAACGGTTGTAATAGTACTTATGGATATAATCGCCAAAAAGTAATTTAGAGTTAACATCATTACCTATTAAGGGTGTTCCTGTTAATCCAATCTTCACTGAATTAGGGTCTGATTCTCTTAAGTTGGCTAAGAAACTACCTTTAGGGTTGTAACTTCTGTGAACTTCATCTAAAAAGTAAACTCGTTGTAAATTCAAGTTATAATCTGTGTTTCGAACTACGTTTGGATCATCCTTAAATTTCTGAATATTTACAACCGTTATTTCTGGCTTACCAGAGTTGTTTTCTATAGCCTGCGTGGATTTAATAGTTCGAGCAAACTCTTCTCTTGAATTTACATTATGCACAATCAAACCACGACTTCTAAACTCTTTGCCTGCCTGAACCAATAGGTCTAGTCTGTCTACAATAAAATAGAATTTAGGCACAATACCTTTATTTTGATAGTAATCTGTTAAGTGCTTTACGTTATAATAAGCCAGTGCTGTTTTACCACTTCCTTGTGTGTGCCAAATAATTCCTTTTTTAATTCCTTCATCTAACTTTCGCTCAATTGCTTTTGTTGCAAACAATTGCGGATATCGCATAATGTGTTTTTGCAAACCACTTGTTTCGTTCACATAGGCAATAGCATACTGCAAGATGAAAGCTAATCGGTCTTTGCTAAATAAGGACGTACAAATTCTATTGGTTGGAGAATTTGGATTTTTGTTGGTAAGAAATTCTTCACTGTTCTTAATACCAACTAAGTTGTTATCCTTTAAAACAATATTTTCAACCACATCATCTTCAGGTTTTAATAATTTAGACAAATCCATTTGTTCTTCCTCACGGAAATAATTAAATATGGCTTTATGGTAGGATGGTGCTGCATAAAATGCGCCTTCAATTGGTAAAGGCGAACCATCATCATATTCCATATTATTGGAAAAAACCATTAATTGTGTGATGTTAACGAACTTTCTAAATTTCTTGTTCTGAAAACGTGTGTTGATTCGCTCTCTTTCGGCTAATATTCCGTCTTGGTTATTTGGCTTTTTTACTTCAATAAACACCAAGGGCATTCCATTTACTAATAGAATCACATCTGGTCTAAACTCATCTTCATCTTTTTTATAAGTTAGCTCTGTAACTACACTAAATGTATTGTTGTCAAAGTTTTCAAAGTCAATCAGTTTAACACCTGATTTTTGTGTTAATCGTTTGTAAAAAGCTTTTCCTAAATCTTCATTATCTAGCGATAAAGAGATTTCATCCAATAATCGCTTTGCATCATCTTCTGTTAAACCATTATTGATTTTAAGGACGCTTTTAAGAAACACGTCAGTAAAGATGTTAGTATCTAAATTCCACTCCGCATCTTTCAATGGCAGGTAATCATAACCTAATCTTGTTAAGTGCAGTATGCTTGGTATTTTTACTCTTGAATCTTCGTTAAATTTCATCTAGGGCTCTAATCTTTATTTCCAACAAGGAGGTTTCTAACATCTACATCTAGTATTTCTGCGATATCATTCAGAACTTCTAAACGAGGTTGTTGTCTGTTTTGCACATACCCATTTACCATATTATAGCTCTTACCAAGCTTATCGGCTAGCCAAATTTGCTTAATACCTTTCTGTTTAAGTACTTCTTTGATACGGTTCATAGTTACTAAAATAGTAGGCACAATATAACTAAAAACATCTCATTTTTCGATTACTTTTTAACTTAATCTTCTACCAAATAGCACAATTGCTAAAATAGTAGTCATACCAACAGATATAGGGGTTATTAAAGATTTTTTGTTGTTTTTTTTTGGGTAGTTTAGATAAGTGATTCTAGTCTTTTGATTTTCTCCAGTTTTTTTTCAAAATTGGTTTAGAAAAAGATGTTTCCCCGTCAGATTTTTCACCAGAATAGTGACAATATTTTTCTGCATATTCTTCATTTTTAAATTTCTCCCAACTTTTATATGCTTTTTGAGAAAATGGCATTTTTATATTGTACTCTATTTCTTCACCAGTTCTAATACAGTATCCAATTTTTTTTGAAGTATATTTTTTTTTATATGTCGGTTTTGTTCCTTTTTTTGGTTTATTTTTAAAAATATCAAAAATAGAATCAATTTCAACTTTTGATTCTATGTATTTTTTTGAAAAGCCTAACATTTTGTTTTCAAACTTTGGTACTTTTTTATAAAAATACTGAGATTTTTTAATAACAGTAGTAAAGTAATTATTAGCATCTTCATCTAAAGTACTTGCAGTGTTTCCTGAAATACTTCCTAAAAAGCTGGTTTTTGTTACTATACCAAATTCAATATTATTATTTTGTGAATAATCATAGAGATTCATTGAACTAAGAATTGATGTCGTTTCATTAGAATAGTATTTTGCGTGTAGCCTTGGCTCATATTTTATTGATATGTTTGGAAATTCTGCTAAAAAATTCACATCTTCCTCATTGATACTTTCATATATTTTTTTTTCATTTTTACCAAAAACAATAGTTATTTCTATATTTGGATCTTCTTTTTTACATTTTAATATTTCTATGAATCTTGAGTGTAATTTTATATAAGGTGATATTATTACAATAGATTTAGTTGCATTTTCAAAAAGAGATTCTATTTCTGAGTTAAGTTTACTTCCTTTTACAAATTCTGCCATGTATATTTTTTTAATTTTTAGTTTTATTTATAAGTATTAGCTTCCCATAGAGAAATATTACTCATTGGTTTAGCTAAAAATTTATTTAATTACTTTTTTTATTTCTTTAATTAGTGTCCCCACATTTTCTGCACCATCCGTAAAGTAACCAACACCCAGATCCACTGTTTTTTTACCTGCTTGTGTTGCAAGACCCTCCAAGAATTTTTTGAGGATTAACTTGAAGGTAATCTCTGTTGTGTCTTTATCTTTTTTAATGGTTTCTTTACAGTCTTTAACTATGCGCTCTATGGCTTTTTTAGTGTAGTAGTGTTCAAGTAAGTCTATGAACGAGTCTATATGAATCCTTACAATCTCAGCATTGAATGAGCTATCTGCATAGTGACCAAGCTTTTTTAATTGAGCCCCTATACTTGCACGCAAGAATTTACTCTCAATAACAAATTCTACTTTATTTAGATCTCCTCTAAGTTTTGAGTTGGCTACTATCTTGAAAAACGCAACGCTAATGTTTTCCTCTGTAAGTTGACTATATTTTAAATCACTTTCGTAGGCAAGACGCCTAACTTTGGTCTCAGGGATTTGAAGCGCTCTACTAATTTCGTAGTTTGATTTTTCTTTAAGGTTTCCATACTTTTTAAGCAGGTCAAAAATTAGCACCTCAAAATCGTTTTTGTTCATGGCCCCAAACCCTCTAGTTGAGTAACGACTCATAAATTCTGAAGCAAATTTGTCTTTATTGGTAATGTTCATGGTTCATTTTTAGGGGGTTTAACGGTCTTGACTATGAGTAGTTGCATGGTTTATCACTTAACTTTACAAATACAAACCAAACTGAAAATCCTTCGGGATTTTCAGAAGTAGGCGAGAACAAGCAATTACTTATAGCCATTGTTACCTTTTGTTTTTAATCATCGTGTTCAGATTCGTAATCTAATCCATTTTGAACTAAATTTCTTAATCCTTCAACGTATTCATTTTCTAAATCAGTTAAAGAGCGGGTTGGTGTTGGGATATAATCATTTACCACTCTTACTTTAAAGCTCCCTTCTATTCTATCACAAACTAGGACTAATTCCCAACCATAAACAGCTTCATATTGCATATTTTGTTTAAATAGAAGATTACCATTTTGTTTATCAAAAATCTCAACCCACTTTTTTTTATTTCCAGGTATACTATTCGTATCAAGTCTTATTGCTGTTTCCCTTACTGTATTACCAGCACCAACATTAAACTCTCTAGGGCCTCGTTTTCGTTGATGTGCTTTAATTTTCAGGTCTTCGTTTGTTAAATTCACGATTGTTAATTGTCCGTAAATAGCCATAATTTTAAATTTTAAGTGTTAATATTAATAATTCATTTTTAAAAGTCGTCAAATAAAAGGCAACGGTCTTGTATATGAAAAGTAGCGGATTTTATGCACTAACTTTTCGGATTATAACTGACCTTTAATTTATTCATTTTGTTTCGTTTAAGCGACTAAACCGCTATTTTTTATATACGTTGTTACCTGCTGTGCTTTACTAAATTAATATTCTGTTATAGGCACAATCATTTTTATTTTAATCGGTTCAGATTCTTTTTCAGTTTTCGTTTGTTCATAATTGCTTGTTTCTTTAACAGGAACTTTTGATGTAGAGCTTTTAATTACTGGAAATGGGATTAAAGATTTAGTTTCATCATAAAACTGAATTTTATTTTTTTCCAAAACACTAAAGTATTCGTTCAATTTTATTGGGTTCTTTTTAGGTTTTGGTAACCAACCTTTTGTAATAGCTTCATAAGTTAATAACCATTTATCATCCATTAAAGATTCCTCTGTAAGTTCAAGCTCAATGTTTTTCGTAGAAACAGAAGCATTTATTTTACCTATACTTTTTAAATCTAGAGCAATTAATATTGAAATTATATCATTTGAATTAAATATGATTTCAGCTATTTTGTCTTTTAGTTTAATTTGAAATTCTTTGCAAATCCATAATGCCCAAGCCACTTCGAAATTATGACCTTTCGGCGAATGTTCTTTTATTATAATTTCAGTTATGCTTTTTATTTTAGACTTATCAACCTTTGACTTATGGGAAATTAAAATTTGAGCAACAACAGGTAAAGTAACTGGTTCAGTTAACGCTATTTTTAGTATTAACGCTTGAAATAATTCCCAACTTTCATCTAGAAAAACCTGAAATTTTAGAACTGAAATAGCAAAGTTTAGTACTGATTCTTTGGGATTAGCTTTTGCGTGTCTAAAAGCAAGACTGACGAATCGTTCTATATCAGTTTGTTGTGATTTAGGATGTTTTCTAAATGTAAATGAACCTAATTCAATAGCCCAATTTGCTTCTAATTCGTAAGGTGATTTGGAAATTTTAGTTTTCTCTTCATTAATATCGAGTTGATATTCAGTAAATAGACTTTGAATAAACTTAAAGACTTTTTCTGAATCAGATTGATTTTCGCAATAAATGAAATAATCATCAACAAATCTGAAACCTTTAATTGATGACGATTTAAATTTATCTTGAATTATTTTGTCAAGTGTACAACCTATTATTTCTGCAATCACTAAAGACGTATCTGGACCAATTGGAATACCAAACGTCTGACCAGAGTTACTTTCCCTTAAATTTTTGTCTAAAATATTGCCTAATAAAGTTAAATCACGTCTTTTAGTTTTTGCAATAGCTTTTGTGTGGATTGCCCAAGGAATTACGTGAGTATATAAAGTTCCATAATATCTTGAAACGTCAGTTTTAACTTCGTATAATTTGTCAAATGAGTTTATAATGCAACCTTTTTTAAATTCTCCAAACGAGTTTTTGTATTGCAATGCTCTTTTACCAGAAGTATCAATTATTGGAATACTACTAGACATATTCGACTTATTATAAATCAGTTCTATATCTTTCCATTTGTCAGCTATAGTTTTCGAAAGAATAGATTGATGATAAGGATTTGGAATACCTAAAAGACGACGTGAAAATCCAACTTTTGGAATTGAATGGACAACCCATTTCGATTCTCTAAATTTGTCTTTAAAAGATTGTCTTTCAGGCTTTGTTTTTCTTTCAATTGCTAATGTTACTTTTTTCCAGCCTTTGTGTATATCAGTTAATTTTGATGCAAACAATTCAGTATTAAATGGTGGTGGTAATTCTTTAGGAAAATATCCTTTTTTTAGAAGTTCAATGTCTGTCATATTTGTACTGAATTTTTTTTGGCATTGCAGGTAACTCCTTATATGCGTTATAAATGTTCTGTTTACAGGTGATTATTTCCGGTTAACACAACTTTTTTTATGTTCTAAAGTTCAAAAAATAACAACCACCAATCAATCCCCATAAATGGTGAAAAATATAGCTCCCTGTTTTTTGTAGGGCCATAATTTCTAGCCTATTACTCCTCTACAGACCAACTATACACCAAAGAAGCATCGCCGCTAAACTCTTTTTTTCTATCAATTTCATAAAGGTCTTCAAACTCAGGCCCAAACCGTTCAAAAGCACTTAAAAACCCAAAATCTCTGTCTTTTAGCTTATAAAGAATCTTCCCAATCATGGGGACTGCTTTTTTAGCAACCACAAGCCACGGTAGGGTAGAAGTGCCTACCACATCCGTAACCATACCAAAAGCATCTCCTCCAATACCCGCTTCAACGTCTTGTAAAATTTCGCCCAAATCTCTAGTGGCTTTTCGAGTATGCCGTAGATAAATATGAACGTTTAACTCTCGATCTTCAGGGAGGTCTCTACTCAACACAAACAGCCCATTAGATCCAGCGTCGTCTGTATCAAACTGGAAAGAATTGTCATGCCTTCTAGACAATTTAAAAGGTTCGTGAGGTAAGGTTGTGATGATCATTTTATCTTCTTCTGTAGGATGGTCTGTAACCACTAAAAAGTAGAGTTTCCATCTTTTTTTGGGGCGATGAATTTGCACTTCATCAATTTCTAAACGTACACGAGTCATAGAATTTAAATTTATTACTAGTGATAAAAGTGTGTCTTCACCTTCAACACCTGTTACAAATCTATAGTAAAGGGCAGTAGTGGTCAATCCCTAAAAACAATGAAAATTTTTAATCCCTAAAAAAAGAAGAGTGTGGTGAAATGGCTTGCTTTAGGTTTTGTGATTTTTTTATAACTCAGTATGAATAGGTTACTATTTTACGCAACCTATTTTTAAAATAGTCACCTAGAATGTATAAACTCATTAAACTCCTAACGATGAAAAAAACATTACTTATTTTAGCAATTGCACTTTCTACTGCATCCTATTCTCAACTAACAAATGCTAATTTTCAAGCAGCAATAAACGATTGTTTGACTCTAAATCCAATAGATGGTCTTTGTATTTATGGTGAATATGGGGTTATGCCAGATTGGGATGTAAGCCAAGTAACTAATATGGCTGGAGCCTTTTTGAATTTAACTGATTTTAATGCAGATATTTCTTCCTGGGACGTTAGTAATGTGACCAATATGAGTTTTATGTTTCAATATGCAGGTGCATTTAATCAAGATATAAGTTCTTGGGATGTTAGTAATGTAACAACTATGTCATGGATATTTGCCAATGCTCCAGTATTTAATCAAGATATAAGTTCTTGGGATGTTAGTAAAGTATTGGATATGAGTTATATGTTTTTTGGGACAGAATCATTTAACCAACCTTTAAATAGTTGGGATG
>Ga0228666_1000676_pt1 | contig 17502 bp, 20 predicted proteins | sample 80DmetaG_FD_182702 | JGI IMG/M metagenome (GOLD analysis project Ga0228666, IMG submission 182702) | Seawater microbial communities from Monterey Bay, California, United States - 80D | ecosystem: Environmental > Aquatic > Marine > Coastal | place: USA: California | collected 2016-10-11 | reverse complement strand
TTCAAAGTTAATTTTAAAACTACAAAATTATACCATACTTTTATTAGTATTAATGCTGTTTTTTATACTAAATTCAGCACTCTTTTTTTGCTTTAGCCCTCTATTTCTCATTTTATATCATCGATTCACACTGATTTCAACTTATCTAACAATTTTTCAAATGTTTTTGTTATTAAAATCATAGGGTATCGAGTTTATCAGATATTTTTTCAAGTTTTCCCTTTATCTGCTTATCCTGTGTCATTTTATCAAAAAAACTCTCTTCTATATTAAAGTTCACTATTTCAGGTTGAGCAGTAAAGCTTTTCATAAAATATCTAATAAGCATACTCCCATCGAGTCCTTTTTCCTTAGAGAGATTTAAAAATTCTTTTTTCAAATCCTCTTCTACTCTTATTTGTAATGTAGTAGTCATAATATATGTAATTACAATGTATATACATATATTATATGAATATTATAAAATATGCAAATATCTTTCTCAAAAAAAACAAAAAAAGTCTGGCCTACGGTGTAACGTAAGCCAGACTTTTTCTTTCAAAATGTAATTGGTGGACTTTGTTACTAGAAATTTGAACCAGTTGTTGGAGTAAGATGAACTAAGAAATACTTTTTTTAAAATGTGTAATTATAAAATGGTTTATACTAAGAATGATGATTTCTGATACTATATATTGTATAAATATAAAAAGATTTTCTACAAAAAATATTGGTATTCATACAAGTGTAGAGTATTCTTTAACATAAACATCAATATTTGGTAGTGTTATTATAATGGTAGCGAACATTACAATATTCCATATAAAAAAATACAATCATTGTTCATTATAATAGTCTTTATGTTGAAATGGATATTCTTTATTAATCTTTCAATATATTAAAATCCATACTATTAAAAATATACCTAATTTTTCGAAAAAAAATGTATTTTGAGTAATTATTGCATATAAAAAAAATATATTTGATAATGTGTATGGTATAAAGAAACTAATGTTTTTCATAAATAATAGAAGTTATTTTTTAAAGAATTCTACATCTTCTATAAATCTTGTTTTTGATTCCCTATCTTCCCTGTAATAGACGAATAATCTAAAGTTATTAATTGAAATAGTAATAAATAATAATCAAGATTCTATTTTTGAGATTCAAAATATAGTTTCTTGAACAAAAGTGTTACTTATATTATCTACAATTAAGTCATTAAACTTATCTCATAACTCAACATAAGATTTTTGTATTAATGCTTCATCAAAAATTCATGTATCTGTATACATTCTTACAAAGACTCACTTAAACGAATCGATAAATCCATCTAACTGAACATAAGCTTTCTCTGAAAATACAACACTATACATGAGTAGCTTCGTTAATACTTACTTCACCTTTTATTTCTTCTACTACCTTCCCAGCTTTTGCTCTCACACTTACTCTGAGTTTTTCCTTTACTTCATCAGTAGTAAAATATGTTTTTCAGTCTTTTTGTAATGACATAATTTCATTATTTATAAATAATATTTTATATAAGGATAATAATCAGATTATGAGTAAATGCAAAAATATAAAAAAATCACAATAAAAAACCTGGCTAAGAGTGCAATCTCAGCCAGACTTCTTCTTTCAAAAATGTAAATGGTGGACTACATGGTACATCAAACGAACTTATTAGTTCCCTTTCTAGGTATATGATTAATAACCCTAAACAAATTAAAAAAACATATATAAGCTTAGAAAATATTATAAATTTTTAAAAACTATTTATTCTTCCTAGAAAATTCCCTAGCACTATTAATAAATATTTAATACACCTCAGCATACCCCTTTCTCCAACATCAATTCTCAGAAACTCACATCATCAATATAAATATCTACTCCCTTCCCTTTCCCCAAGCATATAACTGCTTTGATACACTTTCAATAAGAACATTTACTTCTATCTATTTATTCAGACTCACTATTCTTAGATCTCTTGCCAGTCTGAAATAGAGTCGAAGAAGCTCTATTTTCTCTCTTGCTGTGATAATATTTCTTGATTTGTCTTGTTTGTAGTTGGCTTTGTAGATATTGGATATAAGGTTTATGATTTCTTTTTTTATGGTGTCTCATAGAGAGTATTTGTATTCTTTGGTAAATTCTTTTATTACCTTAAAGGTTATTATTAAAAGGTCATAGCTGGTTTTGTAGACTGGGAGATTTTCATATATTGCCATTTTTGCTTTTGATTAATGTATAATTGCCTGATATATAGAAATGATTCCAGAAGTATGATGATACTTGAGTGAGAAGAATTTTTTTTCGTATTTTGTAACTTTTATGATGTTGTAACATCCCTAAATATGAATTTATCACTGATAAAAAATTATTTGCTAAATGAGTATCCATTTTATAATTCCTATTTTGAAACTCTCCATTCAGAGCTTCTACTTTTTTGTAAAAGAATCAAATAGTTCTTTTACGAATATAGGTTCTATGTGGTTTTATAAAGACTCATAGAAATAATACTCCTTTTATATAGTGTTGAAGGTATATTTTCTTAGGATGAACAGAGAGTTCTAAATCTTGTTTTAAGTAGTGTGATATTTTTGAAATCATACTTTTTAAATATTCTTTGTCATGATGAACTATATAAAAATCGTCTACATATCGTCCATAATATTTTATTTCTCATATATCTTGCATATATCTATCAAAATCTTTCAAGTATATATTAGAAAATAATTGACTAGTGAGGTTTCAAATCGGAAGCCCTTTTCATTCTTCTGCAAAGAAGAGGCTTTTGTTTTTTGGGAGTCAGATATAATCTTCCCTTTTTCATTTGAATATTGAGTTTTGGGTACAGTTATTAAATATAACTTTCTGAAGTAAATCAAGTAAAAAGTCATAATCACAAGGTATTTCATTTCTATTCTTATCTAGTGTTTCTTTTACCTTTGTATAGAGTATCTTTTTATTAATACCCATAAAGTATCATGAAATATCAAGTTTGAGTATATAACAATCTTTTGTGTAGTTTTCACTACATCATCGTATTGCTTTTTGGAGTCTTTTCACTCAAAGATTCGTTCATTTTCATTCCCTACAGCTGTAACTATCATAAATAAATTGTTTCTCAAATATTTTATGTATATAGTTATATATGAGGTGATGAATAATTCTATCTCGGAAACTTCATGCAAATATTTCTCGTTTTACTGGCGTGTGTTGTATAAAATAAATACTTTTCCCTACTTGGTATAGCCCTTTTACAAGTTCATCATATAATTGTAAAAGGTTGCGTTCTAAATGAATCTCAAATTTTAGTTGATTATTTGTATTTCTTTTATTTTTTCGTGCATCATAATATGCTTGGAATAAATCCATCAATAATGTATTGGTGTCTCACATAGTATTTCATTTTAAAAAATTTAAATAATCCTTTATACAACGAACAGAGAATCCGTTTGACTGACTATTGCTATTGCGGTTGACTGTGGAATTATTCCAATTCAGGTTCCTGTTATAGGCATTCCCTCCATTAGGAGTACTAGACCACAAGTTTGTATTGTTCCCACGATTGTTGAAGGTAGTACCATCAGTATTGCGGTTCCCGGCTAGAGATTGGGTAGTTTCTTTATTTGTATAGAGAATATTTCTTCAACATTCCCTATATCTTTTACTACTAGCTGAAAAGCCAGTGAACTACTAGGATTAAACGGCTCTCTTTATTATCCTTATAGGGTTATAAATTCTGGCCAAAGTTTTCTTTTTTAATTTCTATACTTAACAATGAGTTTTTCTAAATCATTGAGAAAATTTTGTATGTAAGTTTCTTTGTGTGGTTCCTTTCCATTGTAGCTATCAAGATAGGTAAGGTTATGCTTATCATATGATAATATTTTTCATCACTTATTTTCTCTGATTACTTCAAATAAATTATCTGTATTTTTTTCATATACTTTGTATCAAAAGTCTTTTTCTTGAAGCTGAGACAAATATTTTCCCAAAACACTTTTTGGGAATCATACTCCTTCATATCCTCATGTTTGTTTTATTTTAAATCAAAAGCAATCACTTAAAACTCTTGCATCAGCATCAAAGGTTCTATAAAATATTCCAGACAAAACAAGGATTATTTCATTGTTGTAAGTTTGCTTTTTCTTTTTCCAATAATCATAGTTTCTCATAATTTTATTTTTAGTGAGATAAAAAGTTATTTTTTCCGCTTCGCTTCAAAAATAAGAAGAATCTTTCTCCTAAGCGTTTAAACTTAAAAGAAAGATTCTTCTATATAATATATTATGTATGTAAAATGGTCGAATAGTCGAATGCGTATTTCTTCCTATCGGAAGCAATACTTTAATCCTTTATACAACGAACAGAGAATCCGTAGGACTGACTATAGCTATCGCGGTAGACTGCGGAACCATACCAACCCAGGACCCTGCGATAGGCATTCCCTCCATTAGGAGTACTAGACCACAAGTTCGTATAGTACCCACGACTGTAGAAGGTAGTACCATCAGTACTGCGGTACCCGGCTAGAGGGATTTTAAGAGCTTGTGTTATGTTATTTGAAGTGGTTTTCGTATCATGAAGTTTCCATCCAAGTCCATCACACTGCCATCCATCTCAAGTTCTACAGGTACTTCCGTTCAGAGTATTTTCTAGTGTTGTCCACTCTGCATCACTTGGTACATGATATCAAGTACCACAGGCACTGTCTCTGTTCGCCCATGTATAGAATTTTCACCATATATTCGCTACTTCGGTGTCACTATTCGTATTCGTTCCTGTAAACCAAGTATTCGCTTTGGTATTGCTTGCCATACTACTATCTCATATAGTACAGGTAGCATTATTCGTTCCACTATAATTGTAACAACTTCACACGGTTCCATTACTTCCGTTATCTTGTTTTCACCATTCAAATCAGTTTCATAGTGTAGAATTACATCATGCCCATACTTGAGAACCTATAGTAATATCGTCTATGTCACAGTTTGAATCTAAGGCTCTCCATCAAGTAAGTGGAGGAGTACTACAATCATTTCATGTATATCCATTCGTACAGGTGTAATAACATGGGTTTCATGCATTGGTATTTTGCCATGCTTCATTTGATGATGATGGGCTTCATACTGTAAATGAAGCATTCGTATAACTTGGTTGAGTGGCACAACTATTACTTGGTCATCATCAACCTCCTCCACTTGATGCAGTTCATCAACTCGGGGTACTGAGAATAGAAGTATCTGCAAAGGCAACGAGTTCTCAAGTACTGGTTTGATTTAGTACATATTCGTATGGTCAAGCACTCGCAAGAAGCGTTCCACTATACGCTCATTGGATAGCACTTACTGCATTTTGTTTGTCTTGCTCTGATGAGTCAGTTGTTATACTTCATGTATAGACTGATAATACTATATCAAGTCATCCTGTTTGTGCTACATTCGTTCATTGTGCTGGTCTGTTGAGTTGACCACTTACTATTTGGGATTTTATATTCGTATTATCAAGGGTAAATGGGAGTACTTCTGCTGTAATAATACTCGGAGTTGGAATTATATAGTTATTCGTTTTAACATAGAGTTGGTTATAAGTTCCATCTACTTTTACAGAATTTAGGTTTGCTGCATGGGTTTGAGGAAGTATAGGACTATAACTAATACTTCATTCATATACAGCAACCACCTCATATTCTTTTCTAGAATTGGTCGTGGAATAGATATACTCCAAATCTGTTAATGGATCCGTTGGTTTCTTCTTTAAGTTTATTGATAGATTATCGGTAACATTGTCTCATAATACTCCTTGATAGTATACTACCTCTCATGAGTAACTCACTGCTTCTGCATTATCTGGGAGTGGGTATTTCTCTGTTTGAAGAGTAAAGAGTTCAAGAGATTTCTGGATATTGTTTATGTCTGATACTCTTCTAGAATCTCTTGCATTTTTTGTATATCACTGGATACTTATAAAAGCTATCGTTCATAATATAGCGAGTATAGTAATCACTACTATTAGCTCCACTAAGGTAAATCATTTTAATGTTCTTTTTTGCATAGATGATAATTATGTACTAAAATTTAAAATATATATGTTCATGGTTACAACAAAAGCCAAGTACTTTTATTAACTTTGTTTATTTTAAAGAACCAAAAAAAACAGGTGTTTTACTACGAATTTTCATTCGCAATAAAACACCTGTTTTCTGGATAAATGAACTCATTTGTTTGTACCTTGTTGTACCTTGTTGTACCTTGTTGTACCTTGTTGTACCTTGTTGTACCTTGTTGTACCTTGTTGTACCTTGTTGTACCTTGTTCATAAATGGTATTTATTCAGAATATTAATAATAAAATTATATTACTCAATATGTATTGTCAAAAGAAAATCGATTTTTTACCTTGACAATATATAGCTATAAAAGTAATATTCCTCATTTTACTTTCGTTCTAAATATCGTATCAAACTTCCTACAACACTAAAGACTTCAAATCTTGTTATTGAATCATTTAGTCTTTCATTTCTAAGTCATAATTTCTGTATAGCATACTGGCTACTAGGTATTTCTTTATTTATATCTTTCGATAAAACAAACCTACAGTTCTCAAATACATATTCAGACTTTAGAAATTCTTTGAGTTCTTCCAGTTCATATCTATTGTGTTTTCCTGTGCCTGAATAGTTATCAATAATAGATATATCATAAAGGGTTCAGGTTTTCTTGATTCTTGCGAGGTGTCAGTATTTTACTTTCCCTTTTACATCTTCATCTTGTAGTATTCCATCATCTCTCATTGATTTGAGTATTTCTTTACTTACTTTGAGTCCTATTGCGACACTTATATTTTTATCTAGTACAGTAATAATATCATCTGTTTTTGTACTTATAAGGTACTTATTAAGCTTTATTTTCAATTCTTTCTCCCAGAAGTCACAAGTTTCGTTATATCATAGAGAAAAATATCATCATATATTTTTTATAAATCCTTTTGTTTTGGTATATTTCTCAGCGAGTTTTTTTTCTTGTTTTTCAGTAAGTTTTTTATTGGTATTATCAGAGGTCATTCATAGATTTCCATATCAGAAGCAAAGATTTTTTCAAAATTCTTTTTCAAAGGTGAGTTGATTATATTCATGTATGGTATTTGTGAGAGTTGAGAGGTTTTGTTTTTTCTTGCATTATAGTAGGCTTGAAATAAATCATATAAGAGAGTGTGTTTGTTAAACATATTATTATTAAATATAATGTTAAAATAATCCTTGACTAAAAAACCAGAGTGACCGTAAGACTTGTAATGCTTGCCAAGAGACACTTTAGAGTCTTTCTTGCGAAAGTGCAAGTAAGAAGCGTTATCTCAATCAGTAGAGGCTAACCAAATGTATAGATAATCATCTTGGTTTCAGAAATTCCTACCATCTGTGTTACGATAACCATAGGAAACATGGGTAATCTCTTATTTTGTATATATAGCTTTATTGCTAAAACTATATATATCTTTTAATACTAGCGTTCATAGCCAGTGGATTACTAGGATTATACGGCTCACTTTTCATTCCCTTGAGAATAAAAATTCCGGCCAAAAAAAATGGGTAATTTTTAATTCTTACAATCATGTTTTAATAAAAGCTTCTTTATGTCTGAAAGAAGTTTTTCGAATTTGGTTTCTTGTGATTTATTACTTTCAATGTAGTTAAGTTTTTGTCTGTCATATTTTATTTTGTTTCATCATTTATATGTTGCTGACATATAGAATATACTGTCTTGGTCTTTTCTGTATACTATATATCAAATTTTCTCTTTTTTTAGTTGACTGAGGTATTTTTCTAAAGAGTTTTCAGGGAATCAGACAACTTCATATCATCAGGTTTTTTTGATTTTAAATCAAAATGTATGGCTGAGGAATCTCGCATCTTCATTAAATGTTCGGTAGAACATTCCTGAGAATATGAGAATGACTCTGTTTTCATTTCCTTTTTTGTTTTGTTTCCAATATTCAATGTTTCTCATAGTTGTGTTAAGTTAGGTGATATATAAAATCGGTGTACCCCCCCTTGGGTATATTTTCTCCGCTTCGCTACAAAAATAAAAAAATCTCTTAGAGTGAATGGTAGTTCACTTAAAAGATTTTTTTTGTTTCCTAAATTAGGAATGGTCAAATAGACAAATAGTCGAATGCGTATTACTTTCTGACGAAAGTAATACTTTAATCCTTGAGACAACGAACAGAGAGACTATTCGTCTCGCAGAGCCAATGATCAGAGGCTTCCGAATCTCACTTAAGGAGGTACAGGTAGTACGCATTATCTTTATCTGTGCGAGAAGACCAGAAACACGCGTAATCTCTACGATATCAGATATCGGAACCATTCCTGCAGCGATAACCAGGAAAAACTTTCGTTGTATTTACTATAGATTCCTTATATTCTGGTGAAAGTAATTCTTCTTGAGTTGGAAGTCTCTTTCATAACTTTTCAGCTTCTCTCATTGCTGCTTCCCAAGTAAATAACTGTTCTCATTGTTCTTTCCCATTAAGGTATTCTATAATATCTCCCTCTGAATTTATTTTTACTTTATGTCCATCGATCTTCGTTTTTTCCCACTCAGAACTATCTACTTTTAATGTAGTATCTTCCATATACACTTCTTTTGTTTCTCAGTTCTTAAGTGTAAGAGTCTTTTTTGTAAATCATTCATAAGTATTTAATGTAAGGTGAGTCATATCTGCTACTTCTCATATACAGTTTTGTACTTTTGCATATCCGTTGTCTGAAAATAATTCTTTTAAGAATGTATTAAAGTTATCATGTTCTTCAATATTCTTCGTATTTATATTGATAGAAACACTTTTTAGTTTTGATAAAAGAGCTTGTCATTTCTTTTGTACTTGCTTATTTTGTAGAAATTGTGAAAGAGTTTCCTTATCTTCTTCTGATAATGAAGTCTTTCATTCTCATAATGTTTTAAAAATTTCTTGTATAGTCTCTGAATCAAAACCTCTTACTTGGTCTGCGACGATCTGAATACCTCTCCCAAATTCTTCACTTTGAATAAGTTCTATTGGAGTCGTACATACCGTTGATATTTCTTGTAATGTATCTGCTTGTTTCATAATATTTTATGATTTATTAAGTAAATTATAATTTAATGCTATATATATATTAATTTAGTATTGTCAAGTTAATTGTGGTAGAATCTATCACGAAACGCAACTTTTAGAAAAATGAGTATACTCTAAAAGAATAACAGTAACTATCGTGATATGAAACAAATAAGTGAATGAGAAATATATGAGATACGAATATTGCTGAAAGAATGAAAAAGTATCCCCGAAACAGCGTTAAAAGTATGACGAGATAAAAACAACTCTTTACAGACTTTTAAAAGTAAATTGAGTAGAATATAACCAAGTAAAATATAGATATATTTGATGAAAATGAGGTCATAGTTGGTTTAAAATAGAATGAAAAAGGAAAATACAATTTCATCCTAGAAATATCTTCCTTCAACGAGTCAAAAGAAAAAGTATCGCAAGTAAGCGATACTGTAGAATAGAGAAAGGATGAAAGTTAGAATGATCAGAATCATATTTTGTATATATCGATCACGCCAGCTGAGAAAAAAGAATAATTCGCTTATGAGATTATGTGGCTCCACTCAGTTCAAGTATAGATTTTGTAGATAAAAACTGAGTTGATCAATGAAGAATAAATATTAAATGAGAATTACAAGTAGAATATCTACTACAAATGATCGAAATAGTAAAGAAGATACCAGAAGATGAAGTAGAAATAATAACCAATCATATGGAAAAAGAAGGTCTTGTAGCTATAGCTCTACTAAGTGATCCAGCAGAAGTAAAACAAAAACTTTCAAACGCGATAGAGAAAATAATTCAGATAAAGCTCCTGAAAGCATTACAAAATTTGAAGAAACTATGTTTATCGTTCATCCTTTTAGAGCTAAAATGTTTGCAAATTTTCTTACTGCTATCTCAGAATTTGGTCCATTAAGAAGGAAACTAATGAGAGCCAGTAAAGAGAGTTCTTTTTGGTTGATTGCAGATGATTATTGAAAAAACCTTTCAGGAAAGTTTAGAAAATGGTGAGATACTGATTTATCAAAATGAATAAATGATTTTTTGGATGAATTAGAAAAAAATGAAAAAATCGATTTTTCTACAAATGAATTTGAAGAAATAAAAGAAGCCTTAAACTCTACATTTTGCATAAATGAAGCTTCAAAAGAAGAATCTTGAATAAAAAGTAAACTATTAAGCGTAGTATGAAAATAAAAATCCATTATATTAATATAATGGATTTTTATTTTTTAAAATATTTTGGTGGACTCACCGGGCCACGATCCCGGGACCTATCGCTTAAGAGGCGAGTGCTCTACCAACTGAGCTATGAGTCCATAAATGAAGTGAAGGAATTTTATTTATAAAACAATAAAAATCAAATAAAAAATTATCCAAATTCATCTCCCTTTTTCAAAGGGAGTACCCGAAGGGGGAGGGATTAGCCTTTTACTCTCTCCAAAAACTCATCTACATTCAGTACCCTTACTCACAAGTCATTTGCCTTCGCAAGCTTACTTCCAGCCTTCTCTCAGGCAAGAAGAAAATCAGTTTTCTTCGTTACACTACTCATAAACTCTCAACCATTCTCTTCAAGAATCTTCACTAAATCATCCCTCTTATAGTTTTCAAAACTCCCCGTAATACAAACCTTCTTTCCAAAAAACTCTCATCTCTCTCACTCCGGAATAACCTGAGCCTGAGCAAACTCGACTTTAAGAACCTTGATCAATCTTCAAAGAAGATCTTTATTTGTATCATCATTAAAGTACTCTATAACATTATATGCTATTTCAGGACCAACATCATCAAGTGCCTCAAGATCCTCCAAAGAGTACTTAAAATCAAGTATATCAGACTCTCAAATAAATAACTTCGAAAGTGTCTTCGCTGTCTTCTTCCCTACTCAAGAAATTCACAGAGAGGTTAGAAGTTCATTTATTTTCACATTTTTTGCTGATTCAACGGCTTCTATTAAATTATTGACTGATTTTTCCTTAAATCACTCTAATTCCAAAATATCCTCAGCTCTTTCGTCAATTTTAAATACACCTACTAAATCTTCAATAATTCACTCATTCAAAAATATCTCAACCTGCCTCTCTCAAAAACCATCAATATTAAATCCTTGTTTCCCTACTGCGAAAGCAAGTTGCTCAGATATTTGAGCTGGACAAGAACGTGTATTTGGACAATAAAACCTTACTTTCTCATCATCTTTTATTACTGATGTAGAACAACTAGGACAAAGCTCAGGCGGCAATATTTCCTGTGCTCATTTGACTCTTCCCTCTTTCACCACAGAAATAATTTTAGGAATAACCTCTCAAGCTCTCTTGATAAAAACAGTATCTCATAACCTTACATCAAGACTCTCAACTTCTTCATAATTATGTAACGTAGCTCTGGCAATCATAGCTCAAGAAATATTTACAGGCTCTAGGTTTGCTACGGGTGTAATGGTACCCGTTCTTCAAACACTATGTTCAACACTCAGTATCTGAGTCGTAACAATTTCTGCTGGAAACTTATATGCAATAGCATATCTTGGATGATGCTCTGTACTTCCTATTTCAGACCAAAGATCAATATTATTTACTTTTACCACCAGTCAATCTATTTCAAAATCAAGTTTTCAAACCAAAGTAGAAAAGTTATCTATTTTCTCAATAATTCAATGTATATCAGAAGATAAAGTAAAAAAACTAGAAATCTCAAAACCCAGCTTCTCTAAATCTTTTATCACATCAAAATATTGCTCTCTTTGTTGTTTATTTCTAAAATCATCAAAATTTGCCAAGTCATATGCAAAAAACTTTAACTTTCTTTCTTTTGTAACTGAGTTATCAAGTAATCTCACACTTCAACTTGCTGCATTTCTCGGATTTGAAAATATCTTTCATCATGTTTTTTTAGCTTCTTTATTCAGATGCTCAAAAACTGAAATAGGCATAACCACTTCCCCTCTCACTTCCAAGTGTTCTTTATAAGGAATCTGCTTAGGAATATTCTCTATTTGTCTTATGTTTTCTGTTACATCTTCCCCCTCTATCCCATTTCATCTCGTAATTGCTTGAATCAACTCTCATTTTTTATAAATTAACTCAACTCATAGACCATCAAATTTAAACTCAAGGGTATATTGAATATCACTTCCCAAATCAGAAAGTTTCTTTACTCTTCCATCGAAGTCTTGTAACTCTTCTTCATTATAGGTATTATCAAGACTAATCATTGGTCTTGAATGCGCAACCTTTAAAAAAGTAGATTCCTTGATATCTGCTCCAACCTCTTTCGATTGTCTAGAAATTATATTAAATCGTGATTCTAAAAGAGAAAGCTTTTTAAATAATTCATCATATTCAAAATCGCTAATAATAGGATCTTGTTTATTATAATATAAATCACTATGATACTTCATCAATTCTTGAAACTTCCTTACTTCAGTTTTTTTAAAATCTGAAATATCTTTCTTTAGAAATGCTTTTGATAACTCCAACACGAAAATATTTTGTTAAAAAATAATCTTATATACACATAAATATATATGAGATTCCCTATTTTTCAAATAATAATTAAAAAAATAAAACCTCCTATTTGAGGTACTTTTTCTCTATTATTAACAAGTTTCTTACAGTTATAAAATAATATATGTTCTATGTATACATTTTTGAAACAAACTAGATATTTTTTGTCTATTTTTTATAGGCAAAACAAAGCCAGTACCATACTTATTTTAAAAAAATACAAAAATCATACTTTTTTATTTTTGGCTTAAAATAAGTATATTATTTACTCTTTTCTTATTAAGAAATAATACAATAAAAAGTGTCAAGACAGTTTGTTAGATGTATTCTTAAGAAACTGTTATAATACTTGTGTAAGTTATTACAACTTACGTTCATTAAAATAGAATCTTACTTCACCAGAACGGAACTTACATAACCTAGTGAGACCTCCTAATAAAAATCGATTTAGAATTATCTAAATCCAAAAATAAAAACAAAAATCGATGGTAGAAGTTATATCTGATTTAAAGTTAATTTTATATAAAGTTAGTTTTAAATCAGATATAACTAAAAAATTATCATCAAAACAAAAATAGCCCTGCTTTAGCAGGACAAAAAATAAAAATAAACAGTAATGGTGAATATACTGAAAAAAAGAACCCAAGTGAGGTTCGATTCTAGTTATACTGAGATGTAAAACAACGAAGAATAAGGTTATTTTTCAACCACATTCTATATCCCCAAGATTATTTATAAAATTTTAAAATTCTTGGATGTGATGATAGAATATATTATTAAACCAAGCAATTACCAAATTTGTCTTGGTTTTTTTATTGCCAAAATTTCTATATAAAAAAATACTTATCATATATGATAAGTATTTTTTTATTTATAATAAGTAATCTGGTATATCTATCCCCTCAAAATCTTTTAAAAGCTTCTTCCCATATATAACTCTTGAAATTACCTCTGCTTCACATTTAGCACCTGTAAGAGCATTGTGCGGTCTTGGCTCTCATCATTTAATTCACACAAACCTCAGAGACTCATCTAAGTTAATTTTATACATTCACCTTTCTATCAATATATCTTTTCATAACTGAAGGTGTTTCATAAATACTACACTATGCGTATCAAGACTTCTATGTCAGAGAGGGTATTTGATTCCTGCTCTTCTATAGCTTTCAACCAAGAAGTCTATGTCTGATTTAGGGTTCTGTCCAATAAGTATTTGAGGAGTAGAACAAGTTTTTAACCAAGCATCAAAACTTTCAATGAGTTCTTCCAAAGATTGTTTCGAGTCATCATATATCTCCTCTACACTAAAACCATTTACATTGAGTGCCTCTTGAGTATATTCTGCTCATTCATACGTTCTACATTCAGCATAAAACTGATTTTCAGGATTAAAAAAATCTACAGCACCAAGACTCACCAAGCTATGTTTCTTATGATCTAAACCAGTAAACTCTCCATCTATTACTATCATTACATTAAAAGTTAAAAAATATCATGATGACATGATATTTTTTTTATAATTTTTATCAAGTGATAAATTTATATTGACATATAAGAATCACATTTAAATAAAGCATTCTTTGGTTTTCAGCAAAATAATGCCTGACCTAAATCTCAACAAACAACTTCGCTTATTAGTATATTCTTTTTTTCTCCCTGTAAACAAGTAAAACAGTTTTCTTTCGTGTATTCCAATAACAGAGTAGTCTCTTCCGTAATTTTTTCTCAATTTCAATACGGAATTCATAGAAGTTTTTCAGGAGTCAATATATCTGATTCTAGTTTTGTTCAATATTTTAATGCCATCTCATGATACTTAATAATTTAAATATTCGATAATTATAGTAATTTATATATATAAGTCAATAATATTTATCCCCTCTCTTCTAAATACTCAACCACCTCCTGTACTAAATGCTCTGGGGCAGAAGCTCAAGCTGATATTCCTATATTTTTAGATCACTTTAATACACTACTATCTATTTCAGTATACGAGTCAATCAAGTATGCAGGAGTTCAAAGATTCTCAGATAGGTCTCTAAGTTTATTAGAGTTACTACTGCTCTTTGATCATACTACAAATATAATATCACTTTTCAGTGCTAGTTCCTTAATAGAGTTTTGCCTGTCAGTCGTAGCATAACAAATATCCGTGGTTTTAGGTACTTCTAGACTTGGATACAAAGTAGAAATATACTCTATAAGTTCTTTTGTTTCTATAACCGACAAAGTAGTTTGAGTAAGAACTGCAACCTTCCCTTCTTCTTTTCATTGTATATCATGAAAAAATGAAGAATTTTTTACTAAATCATCAACATTTTGTTTATCTGAAACAATAAAAACATTCTCTCTATTATTTCACATAACTCCCTCAGCCTCTTGATGTCATTTTTTTCAAATATAAATAATTTTATACCCTCTCTTTAAAAAGTCTTTTGCTTCTAAATGAACTTTGGTAACCAAGGGACAAGTAGCATCAATAATATTTATACCTTTATCTCTTACTCGAGTAATATAGTTAGGATCAGTTCCATGTGCTGATATAACTAGATTTGCTCAAGATGGTATTTTATCGATATCCTCTTCAAAAACAACCCCCTTCTTTATAAAGTAATTTATTATGAATTTATTATGAATTATCTCGTGATTTACATAAATCTGTTCATATTTTTCAATAGACTCTTCGAGTATTTTTATCGCCCTTGAGACTCAAGAACAGTATCCCCTATGCTTTGCTAAATGTATATTAAAACTCATTTTTTAAAAAAATATTATAAATTAATCTTCTTCTTCATGAAAACCTTCAAGTTCCTCAAAATGTGGATCATAAAGTTCTTCACTATTTACAAATCGTTGATTATATAATTCCTCATCAAACTCATCCTCATTTACAAAATCTTCATCAGTAAAGTGATTATACCTTTTAAAATCTGGGTCATCCAAAAGGTCTTTCATAAAGTCTTTTTCATAGGTGATATAATACTCCTCTAATTGATCGTATACCTGATTTTCTTCGATTTCTATTAGGTTTCTTATAGCTTGAAGTTGTTTTAATTGGAGAAGTGCTGTTCTTCTCTTACGAAAATTCATATTTGGGGTAACTTCTATTTGTTTTTCTATTTTCCTTACTTTTGCTATGATATTTTCCAATCCCAATACTTTTTTTATAGGATCATCAACATGAAGTCTTTTCTTTAAAGCCTTTCTGAGACTTTTTCCATTTTTTCCAGTAAAAACTTCTCAAATATTTCATTCTTTCCACCCTATTTGAGTCTTAGAATCTTTTCTATACCCTTTAAATTTATCTTTTAAAAGTTTTTTATTTTTATCCTTCATTTCAGTTACTCAGGATACAAAAGAAGAATCAACCTTATAATTTTTCTCCAATTTAATACCGAGTAAAAACTTCATTCTATTCTGCTCTTCAGCATTCACCAAAGTAGAAAAAATGAAATAAAACAAAGTAATTCCTATCCACAATAGAGTGGTAATAATTTTTTTCATAAAAATGAATTACAATTAAAAATCGTATTACTAAATATAATACAAAAAAAACCCCTGCTTTCAAAACTTATTTTGAAACTAAAAAAAGAGCCTATGCTCTTTTTCTTTTTTTCTTCTTTTCTCTCAAAAAGACTTCATAATAGAGCGATGGAATAACAAATAATGTCATAGTAGATCCAGCAAAGAGTCAAAATACTATAGTATATCACAATCAAGCCCAAAATTCATCTTGGAGTGCAAGAGGAAGGATTCAAAATATAGTTGTGAGAGTTGTAACAATAATTGGTTGCAGTCTCGACCTCCCTGCTGCTATAACACTATGAAGATTATCTATTCATCTTGCAAGATTCTTATTGATTCTATCAATTAATATAATCGAATCATTTACCACGACTCACATCAATGCAATAAATCATATAGCGAAAGGCATAGAGTATGGGTTTCAGGTAACATATAATCCAGTATTTACTCACAGTAAAGCAAGTATAACAGAGTACATTACGATCGCAGGTTGAGAATAAGAATTAAACTGAAATACTAAAATACTAAAAATTAAGAAGAGAGCGATAAATAAAGATTTTACTGTTGAGATTATCAAATCACTATTTTCTGAGTTTTCTCATCAAACAGAAAATGAAATTCCTGCTGGGTAGGTATAATTCTCAGCATATTCTAGTAATAAAGGCTGAACATCAGTTGGTAAAAATCAAGGGAGAATGTCTCATTCTACGGTAATAGAAATCTTTCATTTATCTCTATTAATAGAAGAAACAGCTTTGGTGAACTCGTACTGTGCAAAATCTCATACTCTCAGTTCCATACATACACCATTCGTACAATGATTTGTTTTAATAATCAAGTTATGAATATCTTCTGGAGTAAGATTAGTATCAAAGTCCTTTATTTTAAGTACAATATCATTATCTTCATACTGTGTTTTTATTGACCCAGCTTTTATACCATTCGTATATTCATATATACCTCTGAGTATATCATCAGGAGAAAGAGAAAACTCTGCCAGTTTATTATCATCAAACTTAAATATAAACTGCCCTGGAGATTCACTGCTGGTCGTACTAATATTTTTTGTTCATTCAATAGTCTTAAAATAATCCCTAAATATAAATGCTGTTTCTTTTAATTCTTCTATATTCTGTGCATTATTAGCAATAAGCTTAATTCAAACTGCTTTTCAAGTTGGTGGTCCGTTACTTAAGGTTTTTATAGAAACACTCAAACCTTCCGATTCAAGAGAAGAGAGTTTATCAAGTATTTCTTCCTGTACCCCAAATACATTTCTCATACCAGATTCTTTTCTTATTTTCTTATCAATAAGGTCTACATAGATATCTATCATATTTCAAGAGACTGAACTATAATATACATCTACTTCTGGAATAGAATAGATAGCA
>Ga0228666_1000656_pt1 | contig 17855 bp, 18 predicted proteins | sample 80DmetaG_FD_182702 | JGI IMG/M metagenome (GOLD analysis project Ga0228666, IMG submission 182702) | Seawater microbial communities from Monterey Bay, California, United States - 80D | ecosystem: Environmental > Aquatic > Marine > Coastal | place: USA: California | collected 2016-10-11 | reverse complement strand
CCGCACCAATACTTTAAGTTAACACATTGAAATTCCATCGAGTTTAACCATCGAGGGATATTATCGTGTCACACATTCAGTACACAATCTGTCGTTCAGGCAGTTATTATTACAATAGACGTGTGCCAAAACATGCAGTCAAATATTATGGACAGTTTATTAGGTGCTTACTTTCAACTGATATTCATGAAGCAAAAGCATATGCAGAACGCCTGAGTGATGTACTGGAGGGTTCATGGAGTGGTTCCTCAGTCAGTTATAAGGTAGATATTCCAGCTATCATTAATAGCTTTAAACCTACTTCTTGTATTTTGTCTGATATGGCTGAAGAATACATATCGTTAAAACAGATAGATGAGAAGTCACCAAGGAGTGCATTGGCTACATTCATATCATTAGCCGGTGATAGAGATGTCAGCCTGTATTCACGTGAAGATGCTAAGTTACTTATTCATCACCTTGAACTTAAAGGAAACAAAACCACTACTATACGCAGACGTATTAATAGTCTTTCTGCTATTCTTAACTATGCCTATTCAGAATTAGACTTAGATAAACGTAATCCTTTTACCAGATTGTTTATTCGTAATGAGGGACACGATGTATTTAAGCGAGGTACGTTCTCGAAGGAACAACTCATGGCTGGATACGACAAGGCACTTAAATCAGGAAGTGCAGTTAAACTCCTCATGCCTTTGCTTGGGGAAACTGGTTGTAGATTGTCAGAGATAGTTGGTCTGAGAATAGAAGATATAGATATGGATAATGATCTCATTCATATCAGGCCAAATGCAGCTAGGAGACTAAAAACAAGAGCTTCTGAAAGGATATTACCATTGGTTGGATATGCTAAGGTAGCAATGCAACAGGTGCTCTCTCAAGCCAACGAGGAGTGGCTTTACCCAAGGTATATGAAGAGTGGTAATTGTAATGCCAACAGCGCCTCAGCAAGCATTAATAAGTGGCTCAAGAGGGACTTTGATTGCCTTACGGCACACTGCTTAAGGCACACTATGAGAGACCGTCTCAGGGCAGTGGAGTGCCCCATGGATATGATTGATCAGATAGGTGGGTGGAGATCAGTGGCAACTATAGGGGTAGGGTACGGAAAGGGGTATTCTCTGGAGGCTATAAGGGCAGTAATGACTAAGTTATAATTGGTTGCTAAATTTATTTTAAGAGAAAGAACTTTTCTTTAATTCCAGTGAAAAGTCCATTGATTGCCGCCTGAATTCATTCCAGTAGTTCCGGATCCAATGGTGAAGTTCAGTTTCACATTGGGGTTATTATTATTGCAGTAGATAATTTTCCACCTTTTGCCAAATCCAATATGTTCCATGCCTAATAGTGTACAATTTGAAGGAGCAATAACCCCAGGTCTGTCAGATCTTTTTAGAGCCTTCCATGCAGTTCCTGCGAGTAAAATGTCTTTTATAAATCCCATGAGACCTATCTAATATATATGATTTTACCTTTACGGCAGCTTTGGCAAGTTGCACCGTTAGTTCGGCTTGTTTGCTTTTTATTATGAGAGCCAGGACAGCTTCCATTTTTACACCAAACTGAAGCGCATGTATCGCATTTAGCTCCTGGAAAGCCGGTACCATTGCAGCCACTATGTATACATTTTGACATTGATTGCTCCTAAATAAGTATCTATTTAATACTATAACATATAGCTTTATAAATAAATAGTAGGATTTTCAGGACATGAAAAAAAATATAAACCAAACTCAAAGAAAGGGATGGTTAACATTACTCGCTTTTGTAATTATTGCATTTGCAGTTTCAATAGGTTTCACTCCTTTATTTGAGCTCATTGGAGATGGTATTGCTGCAAGGATTATCGGATCTTCGTTTGGAGCAATATTTGTAATTATTTTAACTATGTTCCTGCTTAATAAGCAGACTGAAATCGATCAAGAGTCAAAAAAAAGTGAAAGAGTTTTTGATGAAAAGGTAAAGATTTATCAAAAAATATTAGACATATGCAGTGATATGCTAATGGATGGAAAACTAACCCAAGTGGAAATAAATCGATTACCTTTTCCGCTAATTAGATTACAAATGCTAGCGGATGACCAAGTAATTGAAGCGTTTCAGAAAGTCTTTAATAAACTTAATACAATTTATAACGATGCAGATGATGAAATAGTCGAAATATTAGATGAAGACAAAAATGAAATATATGAATCGCTTTCAAAATTCTCCAATGAATGTAGAAAAGATTTAGAAATATCTAATGTATCAATCAACAATAGTATTCAAGAAGCAACCGTTCAAACAATATCGCAGTCTAATAAGAAAAAAAACGATCAGACAAAATTTAGGTTCGACGGAAAAATGTTACCTAAAAGTCAATATGTTTACACTGTGATAACTAACCATCTAAGTAAAAACCCACAAATTACATTAGAACAATTTAAGGATCTGTTTTTTGATAGAGATTTTGATGGAAATCGGAAGGGCCAGTACGAAGCATGGAAGACTTACAAAGAAATTATAGATATTCATAATAGTGGGGTTGGAACAATTAGATTTTATGTTAGCAACAAGGCTAAGGATATTGGAAAAAATAAAGACAAGGTTATAAATCTTGTGGATGAAGATATATGCTTAAGTAATTTTTGGCCTATTGGCAGCATTGCACCCTTTAAAGAGCTTATGAAATCTAGAAATATTAGGACAGAGTAAGCAAATGTCATCAATTTCCAAAGAAACCTATGTAACCAGAAATTTTCAAAAAATATCGGGTAAAAGGTGGGAGCTCTATGTAATTACTAGAGTTATTCATTTATTAAATGATCCGGATATTGAATATGTATGCCAGCAATATATAAACCCACCCAAGAATAAAGAATATTACCTTGCAGATTTAGCCTTTCCATCTTTAAAGCTCTATCTGGAAATTGATGAAGGACAGCATGGCGGCGAAAGCCATCAAGCTGCTGATATTAAAAGAGATGCTGAAATACTTGAGGCAACAGACTGGGAATGCAAAAGAATTGCTGTTTATGTAAACCAAGGCAATACAAAAGTTGATAAAAAACTTGAGTTACTTAATCAAGAAATAGATAGATTTGTAGAACATATAAGAATAAAAAAACAAAACCTTATCAGTCAAGGAAATGATATTGTTTGGGAATATGAGAAAAAATTTCTTCCAGAGACTTTTATTAAAAAACAACAGATCAATGTAAGTGACAACGTATCTTTATTGAACCATAGGGATGTATTACGTTTATTTGGTTATACGAAAGGCCATTATCAAAGAGCGGTTTGGAAAGTAGAAAAATTTAATGAAATAGTTTGGTTTCCAAAACTGTACTCAAATTCAGATTGGGTAAATGAATTTGATGAAAAAACAGATACTATTCACCAACACCGAAAAGATATGAAACCACACCCAATCTCACCTAATGATGAGAATGATAGGATTGTTTTTGCACATCAAAAAAATATATTTGGACAAACAGTATATAAGTTTTATGGGGTATTTGTTTTCGATCATTTAAGAACTGATCCTGTAAACCATTATTTCAAAAGGATTAAAACTAGTATTAATCTAAATAAGTACTTCTAACTATCATAATGTAGAGTTATTAATATGGGTAAATTTAAATGAAGTATATAAAGTTTCTTGTACTCATTGTTATAATAATACCCAGCGCTGGATACTCGGATAAAGATATTCCGATCTTTGAGAGTTACGAGCCAGAACTAAAGATAATGAGAGAGATACTTATAAAAAATCAAATATGTTCTGAACTTGGATACACTTCTTGGAAAACAAACGAGAACGTAATGAGGAAGTATTTTGAGGGTTTAGATAAATTAACTATTACTTGGGATGAAGATGTTAATAGTGGTGAAAGAATTACCAGTTATGAATATGAAAGAGATGGATATAGAGATACTATAAAATCATCCATAACAGCTCAAACATGTACTGATATAGAAAACGATTTGAATTCAGATACAATATTTGTGAAGCATTTCAGATGGTAGTTAATAGAGAGTACGAAGATTTAAGTGTTGAAGGAAATTTTCATCAAATCTTGTGAGTAAGTACAACAGATCGACATAATAGTTGTTCATTATCGACCCAAACTAGAACAAATATATGATCTAATTATTAAGAAAATTTTGTCACGAAAAGATACTAAATTATCACATTATTATACAATCTTTTAAATTTATTCTGTGCTTTGCTTTTCTTCCACCCCATTCATTATTTACACTCTGAGTTAATGCCCATGGCTTATATTTAATAGACTCAAATTCTCCCTTTATTGTAAACTTCTCAAATCTATTCCATTCATTTGAATTTAATTTTAAAAAGTTTTGTCTTGATTCAAGATCAAAAAGCCTAAAGGTACAATACACTGCTTCTTCAATCGAATAGTCCCAAAACCAAAAAGTGTCAGTTACGGATATTGCTCCAGTTTTTTCAAGTTCTTGGGAGCCTTCATAAAGTTTTTTTATATCATATGCTCTCGAACCAGCAATAAAAGCAGTGAATTTTACGATTTCACCTTCGAGTTTTTTAATTAGAAGTGTCTTTTCTGTTTTAGTTAATGTGGCTATTGGTCTCTGATGTATATTTTTTAAATATACAAAATCCGAATTTAAAACTTTGTCTCGGGCTAAATTACCTTCCTCACCTGCTTTACTAACTAATTTAACCCTCTTCTCTCTTTTAGTCATTTTTTCTTGTCTGATTTTTTGTTCTAGTTCTGCTATTTGTTCTTCTTTATTGGCTCCATCACTAGAAGTTGATTGCTCTAAAAGTAATGGCGATTGATCTAAAAATGATGATGAAGTAGATATATAATTCCAGCACATTAGCAAAATTGGCACACCAAAAAATATAAATAATAGTGTTTTAATTATACTCTTTATAAATCTAAACATAAAATATTCCAGTAATCAAAAGGTCTTTGTATAAGACTATATTTAATGTGGTTCTTCAACATAATTTAATTATACTTAGATGGTCTGAAATAACTGCAATACTGTATTCAAAACTTCCTGAAACTTGTAATTGAACATAGCTTTTCAAGATCAATGATACTTTTGTCGACTACAACTTGAATAATTTTAGCCATATCTCATTCCTTAATATTGATAATATCGAAATGATACACTAGCCTAACGATATTTAAATGTAAGAACAGATGGGAGAGAGAAATGCCAAAATACGCAGTTCACACAAAGTGGTCATGGCCTGATGGCGTTCCAAGCGCAGAGAGCATGCAGCAAAGACACCGTGTAGTTAAATCAAAAACCAAAGCTGAAGACATTATCTGGTTTAAGATTGATGATAACACGCATCAGTCAGTAATCATTTATTCTTCTGAAGCAGACGCAAAAGAAGAGAATGCTCAACGACAGGCAATGCGCAAAGACACAATAACAGAAACTGGTCACTCAATGATAGAAGAGACAATGGGTGAAGTTCTCTCAATAATGTCTGAGGTATAGCGTTTACGCTTACGATCATTATAGGTTCTGATGAATGGAGCTGTTCTAGGTGTATTTGAAATAAGAGATTGGTGTTAAGTAGAGAAAAGAAATAGTTTAGGCTTTAGTGGTAATCTTGATAGATGGGGTTTCAACGGCAAAGAAGCATCATCTGAAATTATTAAACTTTATTTAAATAAATCAATCAAACACATCAAAAAAAGAGGTGCTGCAAACACTATAAGGTATAGTTTGTGACATCAAAGGGGAAATAAATTTTGAAAAAAGTAAATATATTAGACACAGGAAAACGAACTCTATTTGCCTTAGCCATAATTGGTTTATCAGCGTATTTTGGGTTCACTCCACTTTTTGAATTGATAGATGGAGGAATTGCAGCTGCAGTTATAGGTGCATCTTTTTCAGTTACTTTTGTAATAATCTTAACAATGTATTTACTCAATAAACAAACAGAAATTCAACAAGAGAGTAAAAAAAGTGAAAAGGTATTTGAAGAAAAGGTATCAATTTACAAGAGCATTTTATCCCATACTAGGGAAATGCTAAAAGATGGAAAATTATCCAGAGAAGAAATAATAGCACTATCTTTTTCTGCAATCGAATTACAAATGGTTGGTGCAGATCAGACAATTAGTGCGTTTAATTCTGTATTTGATAAAGCTAATACCATTTATCATTCTGATGATAATGAAGAGGTTGTAATTAACGAACAGCAAAAAATGGAAATATACAAAGCTTTGTCATTATTTTCTCAGAAATGCAGGATGGATCTTGGCATAAATGTGACCGTATTAAATCAAGAGATATTCAATGATACAATAGCAGAGTTGAATAGTGCTGTAAGAGGAAAAAATGATCTCAGTAAATATAAATTTAAGAATAAAGAATATGGTAAAGGACAGTTAGTTCTCGCCGTAATAAAAGACTATGCAAAAGAAAATAAACCTACGTATGATGAGTTGGTTCAGAAATTTTCGAAAATAAGATCTGGGCCAAGTAATATTATTTTGCCAGTTAGTGAAGTAAAAGATAAATTCGAAAATTCTAAAAGTTCTAAAAAGAGATATTTTATGGAACAGAAAGATATCATCACTCTATCTGATCAAGAGATAATGGTTTCTAACCAATGGGGAGTTGAAAATATTGGAAATTTTATTGAGCATTGTAAGAAATATGAAATTAAAATAGAAAAGAGTTAATCAAACGATTAGTACTTAATGTACATAATGAGTTTAATGGCAAATATTATTTGAATTTAAGATCAATTGTTCGATAAACAGGTATTGTCTGATAAATTTGATGTCCCGATGGTTGCTGAGTAATTTTTTCTAAATGACAACAAAAAAACCACAAAGAGAGAATGAAAGTAATATGCAATGATAAGTCATATTTGGGTACTTATATTAATTTGTATAAGATTTGTTGGTTTAGGTTTGCTGTCGTCATTGTGCACTGGAACAGCTTCATTTGCTGACATTGTTCAGTTTGAGATAGACCGTGACCTAAATAACTTCAGATTTAGTGCGATAAATTCAATACCTAGCGGCCCTTACCCAGACGTTAATAAAGCACCTTGTAACCATTTTGTTGTGTCTTCAGATGATCAAAAATTCTCAATATCCCGACCTGTAGAAGATAAAGGTTGGGGAATTTTGTCCGAGGTGAGATTGGCGAAATACCATTTTATTGCTTTTGCAGGATCTTTCATTGGGGGTACTAGTGCATCATGTAGTATTTCACAAAGCCAAATAGCTATTTTTGAACAAAATAATTTATTGGGTATTATTCATTTAGATGCTTCAGAGGCCTCTTTAATAGGAAGTTTAAAGCAAATGGATGCGGGATTTATTAGAGTGTTTTCTGGTGGTCTTATTCAGATACCGGTAGCTGATATTCATCTCTCATTGGATGGTTTTGAATTAAAAACCATTTCAGTTATAACCTCTTACTGCAATGGCAACAGTATTGTGCCATCGGTGATTGGAAAAACTATAATTGAAGCAAGGAATGCACTGTTTAATTATGGTTTTGAGCCGATTGAAGTATCCGAACCTTTTGTACCTGCATGGCGTAGGCCTTTAATCAATCATGGTATTCATGAAGTTGATGCCTGCTCAGGATCTGGTTTTGCTTTTTGTAGATTCGGTTATAAGAACGAAAGCAGCTCTGTCAATTTGGTAACTGCGGGTGAGACGGATTTCCCCACTGTAGTTCGTATTGGTGTTAATTGTAGGAAGTAAACTCTTATCATATCTATCATATGTGTCATATTAAGGCACAAAATATGATAGATATGACAAGTATGATAGCTACTGCGCTATGTGTATCTCAATAATGTCTGAAGTCTAGCTCACCTTAATCCGCATCCAAATACATAAACGCTCTCTTTGCTCCATTATCTAATGCTTTGAGTGCGTTCTGGTAATCTGGACTGTTGTATCCATTCTCAGCGGCTTCCATGCTTTCCCATTCAATAACAATGGTTCTTACAGCCTCTCCATCTTCTTTGACTGCAAAGGGAAGGCCCCTTGCTATAAACTTTGCCCCTGCTTTTTCCATAGCTGGACGGGCTAGTACAGCATATGCTGCCAGCTTATCTAGGTCACTTATACTTTTGTAGACTACAACTTGAATAACTTTGGACACATCTAATTCCTTAATATTGATAATATCGAAATGATACACTAGCCTAACGATATGTAAATATAAGAACAGTTGGGAGAGAGAAATGGCAAAATACGCAGTTCACACAAAGTGGTCATGATCAAATACCGATTGCGCTTTCTCAATCTGGCGCAATAGGAAATGGCTTCTCAACTAAGGATCTCAAAGAACTTTCTGATTATTTAAAAGAGCTTAATTTTGATTATTAATGTGTCAATTAAAATTCACTCACCACAAAGTATGTGTTATAAAATCATATGATTATTCTATAGTAAAAGAGTTTATAAGCAAAATTATGAAGGAACAAGATATGTCAGATTTTAAAGTAGAAGGAGTTGAAATAAATGATGTTATCAAGCGCCGCATACGGTTTCTTCTCGATGCTGCCAAAAATGAATTGAAAAAGGATCAGGTAGTCACATATGCGATGCGTGTATTATCTAACCATGCAACCATTGGAAAGGATGCTGGGTCGGCAGAAATAAAAAAACAAAATAAAAAAGTTTCAAAAAAGGCAAGGCAACTTCTTTATTCAGCGGATTTGGCAACTTATTGTCAGAATACAATTAATGAACACCCAAAGCCAATATTACTGACTTGGGACTGGTTAAAAGAGCATGCTTACACTCTCTCCATTGAGGAGGTTTGGAACGAGTTCTCTAATAATACAATGGTGACAGTTACAAAAGATGAAGACAATTATATTAAAACAAAAGGGCTTAATTCTATTGGAGATATGCAATCAAGATACACAGATCTTGGGATAACAATAGTCACATTATCCGAGACACCACGTGACTATCACAAAAAGCTAAAACAGAAAAATTAAATTTAAATGGTGTACAAATTTAATTTAAAATACTCTACAGGTGAATTTTCAAGTTTGTGAATATTTTTAAATAATTATAGTTAATTGGGTATACTATCTGTCCAAATTGCTTCCATACCTGAGTTTTCCATCATGGTAAGATCTAAATCTCCATCATCGTCAAATTCCCAATTCCACATTATTCCTGTTTGAAGGCCCCATTCGCTTTCTAACCAATCATTCAAATCGTCGTCTGAGATTTTTTCATGTATTAAAGTATTAATCCAGGCTTCCGCTCGAATTAATGGTAAATTGTTAGTTGAAAAATCTACTCCTACTACATTAACTTTTACAGCACTGAATTCTCCATAGTTTTTATCGTCAAAATAGTTTGCCCAATCTTCAAAGTTTTCGGCAATGAAATTACAATTTACAAATTCTGAAAGTAATTCACAAATTTTTGATGTACTTTTGCCCCCATTAGTATCCCAAATATTTTTTGCTTCTAAGATCTTGCTTGGTATTGAAATTTTATCAGGATCTTCAGTTGCAGAAAACCATTCTACATTGGTATATATTATCTTATTTTTCATTTTTATTTACCTTTGTGGTTGTTCAATTTGATGGCGTAAAATTTTTTGTCAGCAATATCTTTTAGAACTTCTAATAATACCCAAAGAGCATACGTATCTCTCTCACAGTATTTAGATAGTCCATCCCAAAGTTTATCTTTAGATATTTTATCTAAGTTCCCTTCCAAAAATGTATTATATAAATGCATTGCATCACTACCGTTTCCGATTTCTAAATCTTTATAATTAAGCTCTGTAAATGCAGGTAAAACATTTTTTAAAGAAACGGAGCCTTTTTGATTAGGATGATAAATCCAACGCTTACTAAATGGTAACATGAGATCTACAATTCTTGTATTAATTGCTCTTAATTCATCTCTATATTCTTCGTATTTTTCAGCTAATTCATTGTTTCGTGCTATCTCAAATGATTGGTTGTAGACTAAAATAGACCCTTTTTTACCACATGCTTGAATTAACTTTTTGATTAAGTCGGGGCGTGGATCCGAAATATCTTTGTGAATATACTCAAAATGTTGCAATTGATGATGTGGTTCTTTCTGAACATGCAGTGAAAACTGAAAAGGTATCTGTTGATAAGGTTTTGTCCCCTCGAGAATTGGTATAGCAGGGGCAATCGTTTCATAATCAAAAAAACAAATTGGGTATTGTAAACTTTCTAGGAAATCAGAAATCTTTTCTTTTTCGATTTTTAACGATTTATTAAAATAACATTCCAAATCAACCCGTTTTATTCCATTTGGAAATAATTCAGTTGGTAGGTTTTCAAGCAAGACACCATGCTTGTTATCAATACTCTCAGCTTTTTTCTTTTGAAATACATTGTAAACTGAATAATCTGGTACATGTTTCCAGCAATATGATTTAAAATCACATTCAAAAGGTTTAAAACATTTCTCACCAATTTTTTCTTTTGGTACACCTGGATCAGTTAATGAATTGCATAATTCAATTGTTTTTTCATTAACCTCATTTTGTTTATTTTTTACGTCTTCCGAAATATCTATTAGTTGTAAGATTTTTGTAGGTTCAATATTTCCTGTTCGTTTATAGCTGTTATCAATTAGCATCATGTAAGAATTTCTTATTTTGTAACCAGAATTACTAAAAACATAGTATTGAAAAGCTAAGTCATCCTTGTGATATTCTTTTACCTGTGTTGAACTTTTTACTTCAATGAGATCCCATAGGTCAGTATCTTCAAAACGTTTTAAAATATCAATTTTTGAGTAGGCGCCGGTTATTGGATGCATAGCTGTTGCTTCAAAAATAATATTATTTCCATCATCAATATATTTATTTGTAGTTTTTATTGCGCCATTAATATCCCAATATTCATTTTTTACCTCGACACCAGTTGGATAATTTTCCATTGCTAATTTTCCAATTAGGTTACCAATATCTAATATATCTTTTTGAGCTGATGAAAGTTCTGATTGTAGATCTTTACGATTACGAAAAAGCCATAGTGCTTTTTTACATTGAAGACCACGTACGTATTGAGATTTTGATATTGTAGGTTTCACAATGATGCTTATAAATTTCTTTAAAGTTTCAAATCAGATCAGAAATGAGAAATACCGAAAGCCATACTCATCTCAATATTGTCCGATAGCAATTCATTACCAGATATTTCGACATCAGCTCCTTCTCCAAACTGATTAGATTTCACCCTAATTTGTATTCTGTTTGAAGGTGATCCAACACTATTATTAAAACTTAAGTAATCGTTAGCTCTTTCTGCCCAGGTATAATCAAAGCTTGCCTCATCTAGATCTTCTGCTTCATCAGATATTAAAGCATCTAAAAAAGAAAGGCATAGTTCAGCCTGATCTTGACCTAAATCTAAGTTCTTAATTAAAATTGATGACATTGTGTCTAGTGCAGTTTTTTGTGGCCAATCACTTTCCTCGGAAGCAATCTTAGTACTATTCCCGTTAAACAATACTATTATGTCTCCAGAGCTAGCGTCATTCAGCAATTTAAATGATACAACTTCTCCCTTTGCTCCATCAGAGGGATCTGCTTTAAACCACTGGAAGTAAACATTTTCACCATCTTGAGGTTTGAATATTACAATTTCACTTACTGTTGCTGACTCAAATTTCATAATTTTTCCTTCAATAAATCTAGATAAAACAAATAACAAAAGTAATCATATGTCAAATTGATATTTAATATCTTTTTAGACCCATTATTTTATGATATAATTACACTTAAGCATAAGTTCATATTGATATGAATGATCTGCGAGAGCCAGCTGAAGCACAGGCAATTTCAAAAATATTTAACCAAAGGACTTGACTATGGAAATGCCCATTGATCAAGAAGATTTTGATAATGAAATCTTCGAAACACTTACATCAACTAAATCTCAAGATGAAAAACGATACTGCCCACAATGTAATAACATTGTTGTTGGAAGAGCTAACAAGAAATTCTGTACATCCAATTGTAGAAAAAGACATTCAGAACCTAAACGCAATTCCCAAGAGAGCCGAACTAAATGGAGGGAGAATGCGGAATTCTTTGATCGTGCTTTAAGATTGGCAGAAGATCTTTATTCAAAACCACCTGCAGAGAGAGATGATTATATGAAAGTATTAATTGATATTGCTCGAGAAGGAAAAGATGCTCGATTAAGGGACATACTTACGAATTATAGATTACTTCACATTCATCCATTTAATGATCGTCATTTACTTCATCGAAGAAATCCAGAGTATTTCACAATCACTCAATATGCCTTTCATTATTGTTATAAATATTGGAAAGCACACCCAAAGCTTGTGGTTTATAATAGAATAGATCATCCTATTGATAGGGTGCCTAAGTAAAAGCGTCCTCCCATATATATAGGGTACTTAAGGTTTACTTTAAAAGTGTACGACAATTAATCTTAATAGTGGCTTAAAGGATAATAAATTTATCTATTTCTAAATTGATAATTTATTCTTTAAGTCCCAACATAAAGGTTGCTTAAGTATTACTTAATTCATCTAATACCTATTTAATAAAATTAATGAGTACATAAAGTATCTTAAGGTATTTTATATCTATTAAATAATGGTGATATAGATAACCTGGAACTTATTTTGTCGTATCAACTTAAAGTGCTTAACGACTTGTAATCCACCTAATCTGGCAAACACCAACCATAATAACGTATACACCCCCTGTGGCCCATGTGGGGGTACCTGAGGTTACAGCTTAATATGATAAACATTGTGTAGGTGTACTGGCTTAAACCTGCTGTATGAGTTCTGGCGGGGCAATGCATAATGTAATTATCTGTCGTATCAACATCATGTCACACATTTAGTCCACATTGGCACAAATCATGGAATAGATCGTGTGTTGACAGGCAATATTAACTGTGTGAATCTACATGAAGGAATTACTTTAAGTGATTGAAAGTATGATCTTAATGTTAATGCGTTGAGGTCGCTGTGGGGTAAGACCCGTGGAAGTTCGAGTCTTCTCGGCCGCACCAAATACTTGATAAATTCCAATTGCCTGGTGATTACATTCACATAATTCGCCTCGCAGCAGTATTTGAATTAAGAGAGCGGATAACAGATTTAAACCCAAATGTCATTTATGTTCAAAAGTTACAGAGAATCCTATTCTTTGTTTGGGGTTTCTTTAACTAGGCCTTGTCCTATATCATCTAGATTTGAATGTTGTTCTGAAATTACATTGATTTTACAGTTTGCTGAAGTTGCAATCAAATAAAAGGGTTGGTTCATCACTGCTGCAGCAATCAAGTCGGTTTTATGTGTGATATCTAAATTAAGTGCATTACCTATGATTTTGTGTTCTATCAGTATACTTGTGCCGGCAGTTCCTTGATAGGCTGCAAGTGTAAGGAATACAGATACTCCGTCTGAAATATTATAAGATGTTGAAGCATCAAAAGTTTGGTTTTCTAAAAATAAACTCTCAATGTAATCTCTATCAAAGTAATGATTAGGTTCCCCAACTTCGCTGGTAAACCTTCCAGCATATTCACTTATAATTTCACACTTTGTTGTGTCAACAGATGCGATTGGGCTTACAGTTTGGGTGCAACCTACTAGGCCAATAAGGCCTAGTAAAAATAGTTTTAGAATACGTGAGATAATTGAACTCCTATCTGACCTTTTCTAAGTGAATTACCTGGAACTGATTGATAGTTAAAGCTGAATATAGAACTTTTAGAAACTTGATAATTTATTGGTACTGATCCCGCAAAAAACAATGCCATGTCTTCCTTGTTAAAATATCCACTGTCATTAGAGTATTCTTTTGTTTGATAAGATATTGCGCCATCTGTGGAGCGTCCCGAAGCAGTCTGGAATGCCACACTTCCTTTTGCCATTTTTCCGCTATCAAACACGCCCATAGTGTATTTAGATCCACTCTCACTTACAAACTCTGCGCCAAGGGTTTTGCTGGTATACTCTGCATTGGTTATACCAAATGCAGTTGGAGTTGCTGCTATGTCACCTATCCCATAGTGAGATAAACTACCAAAAATTTCAAAACCTTTGTTAACTTTATGTTTAAAGCTTAAATTCAAAATATCAGCATTTGTCATTTGACTAGTTGTGTCATTTGTAGCTGCTAGGGATACATTTGCATCTACACTAGAAATCGAAGAGTGTAGACTACTTCGGTCAGTTGGGGCCCAATCTAATGCTAAACCAAACCCAGTTCGATCACGTATGTCGCCTTGCATATCTGGAGCCTGAATAAATGCGCCAAGGCTGAGTGTCTCAGAATAAGGTATTTTCATGTTGAGTTGACTGGTTGGTGTCGATGTAAAGAAGTTTGGCCTTGCAATAAGGCTAGCCTTTTCACCCCAGTAGTTTGTCGATGCCAGAGATACCTCAGAGTTTCCCTGAGATATATTCAAATTCATACCGCGTACTTCACCTAGTGAAGTATTCGTATATGAAAACTTCTGCCCGATTTGTACATTTTCATCACGAGCGTCAGCAAAGTAACCTAACAGTACAATATTTTGATTATTATACTTATCCTCAAAGACTGTATTTCCCGTAACAATAAATTCAGCGCCATCAAAGCTGTCGAAGGCTACAAATTCATCTGCCAATATTGCGCGCTTAATACTTGCAGATAATCCAGAGGGCAACTGCATCTTGGATTTACTCAAATCAATTTTAGAGCCTGAAAATAGGTTTGAGCCTGTTCCCATATTGAGAGAGCCTATTGATGCGCTTGCTGCGTTTGCGTTAACTAATCCATGTCCAAATACACTCTGCATGTAAGCTTCACCATGAGATGCTAAAGTTCTACCTGTGGAACTGGTAAGATTGTCCAGAGAACTTGTAGTTTTAATACGTGTAGCTATTTGTTTATTTGTGAGGCTTGGAAACTTACTCATAAGTGCTGCAGCGAGACCACTTACGTGGGGTGCTGCCATAGATGTGCCAGATAAACGTATATATCCTCCGTCATTGTCAGCTGCATAAATGCCTATGGTTGATTGGCTATCTCCTCCACCAGGGGCTGTCACACAAATAGATGCGGCAATACCACATCTATTTGTATAATTAGTCTCTTTATTATTAGGGTCAACTGACACAACGGTTAGCCAAGCATCAGTTAACTCAGAAATTCTATAACCTAAACCCCCCCATATATTTGAGTGATTTGCACTGTCATTTCCTGCGGCAAAAACAAAAAGTGTCCCATTATCAACGGCATTTTTTGCGGCTAAGATCGTATTAGGGATAGCAGCTCTTAGAGTTGCTTCACTATATTCATTAATTTCTGCGTTTGGGCTGGCCCAGCTGTTATTGGAAACTTTAATATTATCTACAACATGTTGATTAAAAACTGGAATTTTATTGTTCAAACCAACAAGTGATCCTGCATCATTTGCGACCCTATAATCATAAAGAGTTGCCTCATACGCAACCCCCCTCATGCCTGAGCCATCCCTGTCGCCAGCTATTATAGAGGCAACGTGAGTGCCGTGACCGTTCTCGTCACTTCCATAGCCATTGGTGCTACCACCAAAATCCATACCATAAATTGTCCGACCAAATTCTGCGTGAGATGATGCAATTCCAGTATCCACCACTGCAACTTTTACGCCTGAGCCATTGTGGCCGTAGTTGTTTAGAGTGACTGCGTTTATCTGCGCTAATCCAACTTGGTTATTATATTCAGTGCCGTAAACACCCTCAATTGTATTTCTATAAGTTGATGTAGCGCTGGAAGTTCCTCCACCACCACATCCAGTAATTAATAGTGAAAAAGGAAGAAATACAATTAATAAAAATGAAGATACTTTTTGATTTATCGCATCTAGTTGACGCCATGAGCGAGTTAAGAAAATTATGTTTTTAAATAGCTGTTTTAAATTAAAGTACATCAAAATTATCTCAATTACATTTAGTTATCATAATATCATAATAATACTCTTACAGTTTTAATAAAAACACAAGACCCACACTCATCCACAAACTCTAAACTGTTTCAAGAGTGAATAAATCTATATTATAATACCTAAAGTGCTTCGTTCATGCCTCCCTATAGAACATACTGACATTTTAGGGGTCACGTACCAGTTAATTTTCCTTTTTTCAAAGTATCAATTTCATCTAATGCCAAGAAGATTAAAGTAGAATGGAAATGAATATTTAAGTATACTAAGAGAACAATCCATCAGTAATTTTTGAACGATAATTTTCAAACCTATTTTGCTCCAATCCAAACCAATCGGATAAAATTTTATCATAAATAACCCTATAATCAGTTGTGAATTGGACGTCCCCGTCTTTGAGATTTCCTAGATCTGGATGAATTCCCCATAATCCCCCTTCAAGCGATCCACTCATCAAAAAATGTGGAGCTGCAGTGCCGTGATCCGTTCCACCTGACTCATTTTCTTGTGCTCGCCTACCAAACTCGGAGTATGTCATAATCAAAGTATTTTCCCAATGCCCACTTTGTTTTAATGCGCGACGAAGGCCACTCAAGCCCTTACTTAAATCTTGGAGTAACCTTCTATGACGCCAAGTCTGGTTCTCGTGAGTATCAAAACTACCAATTTTAAGTTTTAGGACAGGGGCCGAAATACCTGCATCGATCAAATATGCTGCCATGCTGGCCTGCTTCCCAAAATCGCCTGCATTAATGTTCAAGTTTTTATTACGTAACCTGGATATTTTAGATGAAATACTCTGCATTGATGAGTTCAAAGCTTGCCCTCTGTCTAAAACAAATGAGAGCGCAGGGTTATTTGTTAGTGTTTGCTTTGGCATGACCAATTTATTTTGTAATGTCGAAAACTGACCTAAGGAAGTCATTGATAGCCAGACACCAGACGGTGAGGCAAAAATACCCATTCCCCCATCAAGACTAATTCCGTGTGCATCTAGTTGGTCGCTGCCAGTCATTTGTTCTATGTCTTCCGTGAGCCAACCATTTTTTCCTGATTTTGTGCCATCGCCACCTGTCTCCCATAGTGCGATAGACTTAAAATGTGATCTGTTTTGTCCTGGATATCCTAAGCCTTGCATAATTGCTAAATCACCAGCTTGAAGGGCGCCGTCTAAACTCTTCATGGCACTATTTAAAACAAGACCATTCCTAAGGTTAAATGCTTTTGACCTATCTATTTTTATTCTTGGCCTGAGTTCGCCATATCGTTCATCCTTGATTGGAATGACCGTATTCAGGCCATCATTCGCCCCAGACAACTCAACCAGTATTAGTCGTTTGCCACTTTTTATGCTTGCTGCGGTGATAGACATGGGCGCCAAAGGAATAGCAATTCCTGCAGCAAGAAAATTTATGAGATCTCTTCTATTCATTTCATTTCCTTTTTTATTTTAAATTAAATACGGGGTCAGAAAAAATCTCACCTAGTGCTTGAGTTTCCATTGAAACAGAAACTGGGGCTTGGGCTAAAAATAATTCTGCAGGTTTTTTCGCATTATTTTCTCCAATATAATTTACCCAACTTACTTCACTTGAGTGCTTGCCATGCATTTTAAGTGTTTTAACACTTTTCAAATCAGACATCATCTGCATCATTTCGTTATTATTATTTTTTGATTTATAAACCTTGATTGGAAGGTTTTTTGCTGTTTTTGCGTATTTACTTTTTGGGAGTCTCAATTCTATTTGTTTAAACACAGGCTTCCAGCCATCAAATTTATTTATCCCATTCCTATTTTTCCAATGCCGGCCCTTCTTCATTTCAGTCAGCATCTGTGGGATCGCCATCACTAATTCTGCAACAAATTCTTTGCTTTCCTTTGATAGTTCATACCATTGCCTACTTTCTT